>JAEEGJ010002099.1_pt1 | contig 144620 bp, 134 predicted proteins | sample 8958761 | NCBI WGS metagenome assembly JAEEGJ01 (sample SAMN16246546, study PRJNA631951) | gut metagenome | biome: gut microbiome; feature: rumen; material: RS-attached | host: Bos | place: Iran: Karaj | collected 2018-10
CATCGCGTCGAACAGATCCGCGCCCTCGTTCGCGTAGGCGTTCGCGGGGTCGGTCTGCGCGTACGCGCGAAGGCCGATGCCCTGTTTCAGCTGATCCATCGCGTCGATCTGATCCATCCAGTTCGTGTCGACCGCGCGCAGCAGCACGCTGCGCTCGCTCTCGCGCATGTCGATGCCCTGACCGGTGATCTCGGCTTCCTTCTTTGCGCGCCGCGATTCCGCACACGCCCTGCAGCGGTCGATGAGATCGCTCCGGCGCCTGATGTCCGCGCTGTGCAGAACGCCGGCCGCGTTCACGCCGCACAGATCGCTCAGTTCCTTTTCAATCGCGGAGACGTCCCACTCCTCGGGCTTCGAATGCTCGCTCGCGTAGGCGGAAACGATGTTCTCCGCCGTCTCGTCGATCATGCTCGTAAACTGATCCCTGAGGTCCTCGCCGAGAAGCACCTTGCGGCGCTCGCCGTAGATGACCTCGCGCTGCTTGTTCATGACGTCGTCGTATTTGAGCACGTTTTTGCGCGTATCGAAGTTCGCCGCCTCGACGCGTTTCTGCGCGTTCTCGATCTGCCGCGTGATGAGCGCGTTCTCGATCGGGTACGCGTCGTCGGGCGAAAGCCGCGTCATCAGGCCTTCCATGCGGTCCATGCCGAAGCGGCGCATCAGCTCGTCCTTCAGCGACACGTAGAAGCGCGTGCTGCCGGGGTCGCCCTGACGGCCGGCGCGGCCTCTTAACTGGTTATCGATACGGCGGCTCTCATGCCGCTCCGTGCCGATGATGTGCAGGCCGCCGAGCTTGACGACCTCGTCGTGCTCGCGGTCGGTTTCCTTCTTGAACTCCGCGTACAGCTTCGCGTACCGCTCGCGCGCGGCGAGGATCTGTTCGTCCTGCGTTTCGGCATGGCCGGTCGCCTCTTCGATCAGCTCCTCCTCCATGCCCTCCTGCCGCATCGCGCGGCGCGCCAGAAAATCCGGGTTGCCGCCGAGCAGGATATCCGTTCCGCGGCCCGCCATGTTCGTGGCGATCGTGATCTGATTCAGCTTGCCCGCCTGCGCGACGATCTCCGCTTCCTTCGCGTGATACTTCGCGTTCAGCACCTCGTGCGGAATGCCTCTGCGCTTCAGGAGCGCGGACAGGTATTCGCTGCGCTCGACCGAGATCGTGCCGACCAGGATCGGCTGACCGGTCGCGTGGACCTGTTCGATCTCGTTGACGACCGCGCGGAACTTGCCCTCCTCGGTCATGTAGACGCAGTCCTTGTAGTCGACGCGGATGTTCGGCTTGTTCGTGGGGATCTCGACGACGTCGAGGTCGTAGATCGCGGAGAACTCGTCCTCCTCGGTCTTTGCCGTACCGGTCATGCCCGCCAGCTTTTTGAACATGCGGAAGTAGTTCTGGAACGTGATCGTCGCGAGCGTCTTGTTCTCGCGTTCGACCTTCACGCCCTCCTTCGCCTCCAGCGCCTGGTGCAGGCCTTCGTTGTAGCGGCGTCCGATCATCAGTCGACCTGTGAATTCGTCGACGATGATGACCTGTCCGTTCTGCACGACGTAGTCCTTGTCGCGCTCAAAGAGCGAGCGCGCGCGAAGCGCCTGCTTGATATAGTGGTTCAGCTCGGTGTTTTCGGTGTCGGCAAGCGATCCGACGTTGAAGAACTTCTCCGCCTTTCTGATGCCCTCGGCGGTCAGCGAGACCTGCCGGTGCTTGACGTCGACCATGTAATCGCCGCTTTCCGGCTGTTCAATGCCCTGCAGCTGATCGGACTTACTGATCTCCTTGACGTCCTCGCCGCGGGTGAGTCCCTTCACAAAGCGGTCCGCCGCAACGTACATTTCGGAGCTTTCCTCGCCGCGTCCGGAAATGATCAGCGGCGTTCTCGCTTCGTCGATCAGGATCGAGTCGACCTCGTCGACGATCGCATAATGCAGCGAGCGCTGCACCATGCGCTCCTTGTAGACGCACATGTTGTCTCTGAGATAGTCGAAGCCGAACTCATTGTTCGTGCCGTAGGTGATGTCCGAATTGTATGCCTCCCGACGCTCGTCCGGCTCAAGATCGTGGATGATGCAACCGACCGAAAGTCCCAGAAAGCGATAGATCTTGCCCATCCACTGCGCGTCGCGCTTGGCAAGGTAGTCGTTGACGGTGACAATGTGCACACCCTCGCCCTCCAGCGCGTTCAAATACGCCGGCAGCGTCGCGACGAGCGTTTTGCCCTCGCCGGTCTTCATCTCGGCGATGCGTCCCTGATGCAGGACCATGCCGCCCAATAGCTGCACGTCGAAGTGCCGCATGCCGACGGTGCGCACGCCCGCTTCGCGCACGACCGCAAACGCCTCGACCAGAAGATCATCCAGCGTCTCGCCTTTTTTCAGCCGTTCCCTGAACTCAACGGTCTTGTGCCGCAGCTGTTCGTCGGTGAGCTTCTGCATCTGCGGCTCCAGCGCGTTGATCGCCGCCACCTTGGGCTTCAGTTTCTTCAATTTGCTTTCGCTCGATGTCCCGAGCAGCCTGTCCAAAAATCCCATAAGAATCTCCTTGAACGATATCTTTGGTATTATATCACAAATCGCCCCTCTTGCAAAGGGGGCGATTGTGAACGCTGTGCAACGATTTTGCGGATTTATGACGCAAATTTCCGAAAACACGTTCCTCGCTCTCGCCGGAAAGCGAACGGCGTCGCCGTTCGGCATGTAAGTTCGGGGAACATCTATCACATCAATCCGTAAACCGTGGTAATCTGACAACCCTTCCGGGTTCGCTGCGCTTACCCACCTCCCCTTGCACAGGGGAGGCAAGCGTCGCTCCAACGGTCCATAGGGGACAACGATATCGCAATTTGCCTATGGAGCGGAGCATGAATCTCCTGCGTCCTGCCTTCGTCACCTTCTCCGCAAAAGCACTGACGCTTATAAGCGCTCAGCTCGTCCGTCATCCCGTGCTTCCGATTTATTTCAAGGGCAATCAGCGCAATCCTGGCTCCCCTGTGTAAGGGGAGCTGCGAGGCTTACCGAGACTGAGGGGTTGTGATGCCGCAAGCCGCAGAAGGAGCAGTTCCGTCAGTTCGGCGTATTCAGCCGGTCGATGATCTCGCGCATCTTTGCCTTCTGGCTTTCGGAAAGCATCGGGGAAAGCATGCGGTAGATCTCCTCCATCTTTCCTTCGCTCATCTCGCCGGTCTGCTTTTGTTCGGCGGTGAGACGGAGAAGCGTTTCCATCAGCTCGTCGTTCGATTTGTTCCGATAGGTTTCATACTGCTCATTGATATTCATGTGTTCTCACCTCCCGATATTCTATGCGCGGCGCACCGAATCCGTGCACAAAGCATACGATGTGGCAAGGAGGAATGCAAATGAACGTACAACCGCAACGAAACGGTCCGTCCCCGCTTTCCTGCGCCGTCGTTTTGGGCGAAGCCGTCCGCGACGAGCACGGGCGCGCGGGCGTCGAAACATACGTCAAAGCGCTTGCGCCGCTTTTGCCGCGCGAGCTCATCGATCAGCTTGCCTACCGGCTGAACGTCCCGGTCCCCGCGCCGGCGCCGCCTCCCCCGCCGCCGCTTCCGCCTCCGCCGCAAAAGCCGCCCATGCAGATGCCGGATATGGAGAAGCTCCTTCAGATGATGCGTCTCATGGAACAGCTCCGTCCGAAAGGCGGATAACTGAAAAAGGACGGCTGTCGCACGCCGCCCCGATCTTTCTGCGTTTACTGATTTTCGATCGCGGTGATAAGATCCACCTCGTCGAAAGCATAGCCGATATAGCTCGTCTCCGACCAGTCCGCATGCGTCACGGTCAGCATGAAGCAGCTGTATCCGTTTCTGATAAACGCCTCTCCCAGTTCCATCGTATCTCCGGACGTCAGTTCCACGTCATATGCGATGAAGCAGAACCGATCCGGGTTGATCGCGCCGATCGTATATACGCCGGGACCGCCGAGCTTTTCCAGATTCAGCCCGAGTGAAGTTCCGTCGGCGAGCGGGTAAATATTCAGCGGCGGACCGAGACTTTCGACATTGCCGACATAAATGCTGTCGAGCGTCGTCCCGGTACTGTTTGAGAAAAACAGGTCGTCCGGTTTCTTTGAACACGCAGCGCACAGCAGTGCAAGCAGGATACAAATGATAAAAACGGTCCGTTTCATGCGACGTTTCTCCTTCCGCTTTCGGACTCTTCCGATCAAGATTGTAGCATGGCGGGCATTGTTTGTCAACATGCGCATCCGCATGCTCAATTTTTGATATTTTGCACACGCAGACCGGTTCTCCTTCGGCGTTCAGGTCCGCAGTTTCGCTGTCGAACCCGTTATGCCCCTTGCGCTCTGCCGCCCGCATCGTCCGCGGACGACAGGCAGAGGGCGAAGAAACGATCCGGCGATGCGGGATCGTCCTTTCGACGGACGTTTTGCTTCCGTTGAACGGAAATCACGCGCCGAGGGGGCGGCACGTGATCTCAAGGGGGGAGAGTTGATCAAGACAGTTCTTGATGCAGAGACTTTTCCGGTCTCTGCAAGCAGAGTATACCACGAAGTTGTGTCAGAATCGCGTTATCTTTGTGAATGATCTGAAACAATTCTTCAAAAAAGAGCGCGCGATACGCGAAAAGGGCTGAATCCTGCGCGAAAAGAGGATGAATATCAAAATTTTTGTGTTTTTTTGAAAAAAGGGAAGATATTTCCGGAAAAGTATGTTAATATATAGATGACACGAACACAATACCCGTGTCAGAAGGAGTGGAACATATGCGTATTTCTATTTCCGGCAAGAATCTGGAGGTTTCCGACTACATGCGAGAAGTCGCTGAAAAGAAGCTCTCCAAGCTGGATCGGTACTTCCCGCAGGACACAGAAGCACAGGTCACTCTCTCCGTCGAAAAGAACCGCCACATCGTCGAGGTGACGATCCCGCATGAGGGTCGCATCATCCGCGGCGAGGAGGTCTCGGGCGACATGTATGCGTCACTCGACAACATCGTCGAAAAACTCGAAAAGCAGATCGTGCACAACCGCACGCGTCTCGCCAAGGGACTTCGCCAGGATGCATTCCGCGATCTTCCGTTCGAGGACGAAGAGGACGAAGAGGAAGGTCCGCGCATCGTCCGCGTGAAGCAGTTCTCCGTCAAGCCGATGAGCGAGGAGGAGGCAATGCTGCAGATTGAGCTCTTGGGGCATGCCTTCTACGTTTTCCGCAACGTGGACACGAACGAAATCAACGTCCTTTATAAGCGTAAAGACGGCAATTTCGGTCTCATAGAGCCGTTGTAAGTTTCACCTTTCACCCAAAAAGGAGCTTCCCGCGCGGGAAGCTCCTTTTTATGTCCGACTTGCCCTCCTGCCTCGCAGTTTCGCCGATTCGACCGTACTTGACAGAATCCGCGCCGGTCGGTAAAATGAATATATCCGTTCTTTCAAACGCGGTTTCGCCGCGGCAAACGGAATCATCATCATTTGGAGCGCATATGGAACAGATTCCCGAAAAGCACGGCTCGGATCTTCTGTCTATGGTGTCGGCGCATCGACGCAGCATCATGGGCGTCGCCGCCGTTTTGATCTACATCTTTCATAAGCATTCACAGATCTTTCCCGGCGGCTTCCTGGCGACGCTTGAGCTTTGCGGCAAGAAGATCCTGTTTTTGGGCGTCGACATCTTTATGCTGATTTCGGGTCTCGGACTGACGTACGCGATCCGGAAGCATAAGCTTTTCCCGTTCTGGCTGCGGCGGCTGAAGCGCATTGTGCTGCCGTTTCTTCTGACCGGCGCGGTCGTTGCCGTCATAGAGCATTGGGATGCGGCAACCTTGATCGGAAATCTTTCCGGCTATAACTTTTACGCAAAAAACATCTATAGCTTTTGTGGTTCTTTCCGGCGATCGCAACACTGTATCTGCTGTTTCCGCTGTACCACAAGGTGCTGCGGCTATCAAAATCTCTGATTGTGTTTACCGGGATCGTGATCTGCGTTTGGCTGATCATCTCTCTGCTGTTTGCCGATCTGACCAAGGCGATCGGACGCCGGGACATCTACGGGTTTACAAACCGGATCCCGGTCTTCCTGATCGGCGTGCTGCTCGACGAGATCGGGCGGACGCGAAAGATCAAAGCGACTGTGCTCGGCTGGATCCTGCTCGTGCTGCTTGCGGTGCTCGGTCTGTATCTGGAGTATCTGACGACCTTTAAGTGGATGTCTCTGCTGGTCCCGAGCGCAAACTGCGGCTTCCCGGCGCTTCTGCTTGCAGTCTCGCTGGTTTTCCTTCTTGCAGGGATCTTCGATCTGCTGAACCGGGTGCGCGTCGGACGGTGGATCCGAAAGATCTTTGAACTGCTCGGCATCATCTCGCTGGAGCTGTACGCGGCGCAGCGCATCACGGAAATCAAATGGGCAGCGGATCTTCCGTGGGGAAGCATCATCATTCTGAGAAACCTGACGCTGTTTCTGATCACCCTTTTGATCGCGATTGCGCTGTACTGGGTGAACCGCGGCTTCTGGGCGCTTGTCGAGCTCCCGTTCAAAAAGAAAACCGCATAACAGGAGAGAAAAAACAGGAGCTTCCCGCGCGGAAAGCTCCTTTTTGATGTACATTTGCGGCTTACGGCCAGTCGTACAGGATCTCAACGCCGAAACCGTTGTTGATCATGTCGTCGATCGCAAGCGACGCGTCCGTGTCCTTCTGATCCAGCACGATCAGCTTCAGCTTCTTGCAGTCTTCGAGCTTGTAATAATCGTGGAACAGGATCGGACAGCCCGAAATATCCAGCTTCTGCAGCGCCTTGAAATTCTTGAAATACGAGACGTCGCTGATGTTCGTCTGTTTGACGCGCAGCGACTTGAGCTTCGGAAGCGAGGTCAGCACCTTGATGTTTTTCAGCTTCTTGTTGTAGCCGAGATGCAGATACGTCAGCTTTACGAGCGACGTGAGCGGCGCTACGTCGGTGATCTTGAGTCCGTACAGGGAAAGCTCCGTAAGCTTCGTGAGCGCTCCGATCGATTCCAGATCGTCGTTGTCGATATCGTTATAGGAAAGATTCAGCTTCGTCAGATTTTTCAGACCCTCGATGGGGCTCAGGTCGCTGACCGCGTTGTGTCCGAGATGCAGATAGGTCAGCGATTTCAGATTCTCGACCCAGTCGATGTCCGAGACCGCGTTCCCCTTGCCGTTTTCGTTGCAGCGGCGAAGCTTCAGCGTTTTGAGCTTCGTAAGCGCGCCGAGCGGCTCGTAATCGTCCATATAGCAGTATTCCAGCGACAGCTCCTCCAGATCCGGACAGAGCGCAACGAGGTTCTCGACCTCCTCCGCCGTGATATGGCGAAGCTTGCTGCTCTTTCCGTTGACGCCGAGCTTGCCGCCGTCGATCTTCTTTGTGCCGCGCTTGATCTTTTTTCCGCCGAACGTGAACGAATCGGGGACCGGCGTGGGCTTCGGCGTCGGCGTGGGCTTCGGCGTCGGGATTGCCGTCGGCGTCGGCGCTTCGGTGGGCTCCGGCGTCGGGATTGCCGTCGGCGTCGGCGCTTCGGTGGGCTCCGGTGTTGCAATTGCCGGCGGTTCCGCCGTCGAAGCGGGCGTTTCGACCGCCGCGGCAAACGTTTCTACCGACGAAGCAGGCGTTTCGATCGACGAAGCAGGCGCTTCGGTCGTGACGGTCGAAGGGCTGTCGGAAGTCTCGGCCTCCGCGGATGCGGGCGTCGGCTGAACGACCGCTGCGGGTGCGGCGGTGTTTTCCGTAGTCTTTCGCACGTCGCGATCCGGCTTGATCACCGTAAACCAAAGCAGCACAAAGCCGCCGACCAGCGTCAGTACGATCGCAGACGACCCGATCAGGATGGCGGTCGAAAGCGACATTCCTTTGCGTTTTTTGACTTGCTTCTCCATGTCCCCTTCCCCTTTCATCATCGTTTTGCGGTTCTTCGTTATCAGTATATCATATCCGCTGCGGCATGAAAAGCGGCGATATCGTTATTGTTGAAACTGCCCGCAAAGGCTTTCAGCAGAGCAGGAACCCGACGAGCGGTCCGAGGAAGATCGCAAGATAGATCAGCGAGATCCACGGCTGATAGTCGACATAGAATCCCCGAAAGCTGAGGCTCCACGGATGCTTGATGAGCACCCAGCCTATTAGGTCGAACACGATGCAGATGCCCGCCCAGATCGCGCCGGTCGTCAGCGCGTCGGCAAGCGTCGGGTTTTCGAGCCCGCGCATATAGAGCCAGCCGAACAACGAAAAGATCACGATGTTATAGAGCGGATGCCATGGCTTGGTCTTTTCGTAGCCCTCGCCCATGCCGGGACCGTCCTTCATGGATTTCATGTGCAGCACGGTGATATTGAAGATCGTATGCCCGATCCCGATCAGCGTGACAACGATGTACGCGACCCAGAACCAGAGCATCGACATACCGAAGTTTCGCATAGATCCCTCCTTAGGCAAACGCCGACGCCGCCCAAACGATCAGCCAGAAATACGCCGTCGCGCAGAGCATCAACGCGCTCAGCACCATGCCGATCACGGAAAAGATGATCCCCTTCCGGGTGTGCGGCTGTACCCGAAGGCTCTTGACAAGCCCGATGATCCCAAGCACGATTCCCGCAAGCGAAGCGACAAGCGGCAGGAGCATCATGATCGCAAGGATATACGGGATCTCCTGTACGCTGTTCAGACACAGCAGCGCGATCCACACCGGCGCGGTGCAGACGCCGATCAGCAGCGATGCGAGGGAGATGCGCTCTGCGCGCTTTGTTTTGTCGTCCATAGATAACTCCTATTCTTTTGGTTTTGCCGCGTTCACAAACGCCGCAAAAAGCTTCCGGCTGTTCTCATCTTTTCTGAAAAAGAACTCCGGATGCCACTGCACCGCCCAGACGAAGCGCTTTTCGGGCGCATAGACCGCCTCAACAAGCCCGTCCGGCGCGATTGCCATGGGGCGTAAGCACTGCGCAAGCGTTTTGATCGCCTGATGGTGACAGCTGTTGACGCCGATCGTTTCCGCCGCCAAAAGCGGATGCAGCGGCGCATCCTTGCAAAGCGAAACAGTGTGTTCTGCGCGGTCATAAGGCGCTGCCATGCGGTGGTTCGTGTCTGACGGATGCTCGGTTTTAAGGTCCTGAAAGAGCGTGCCCCCAAGGTGTGCATTGATGATCTGCAGCCCGCGGCAGATACCGAATACCGGCTTATCCGCGTCCCACAGGAGCCGCAAGAGCACGGTCTCCATCGCGTCGCGCTCGGGACAGATCTCCGCACAGGTCGGTTTCTGTTCCTCGCCGTACACGGCGGGCGAAACGTCCTGCCCGCCCGCGATCAGAAAGCCGTCGAGGGTTTCGACAAGGCGACGGAGCGTCGTTTCATCGTCCGAAAGCGGCAGCATGACGGGCGCTGCGCCCGCTTGCTCCAGCGCAAGAAAATATCCGGGCAGCATCCAGTAGGAATCCCGCGCCCGATCGAACAGCGGCGTTACGCCGATCACCGGTTTTTGCATACTCCCTCCACGCGGCTCAGCCGCAATTCATTGATCCGCGAAAAGCTAACGCTTTTCTGCGTATACTCCTCATCCGTCACTCCTTCGTCGTGACACCTTCCCCACATCAGGGGGAAGGCTTTTGGATTCGCGCAAGCCGAGGTTTCTCCTCATCATTGAACGCAGAACCGAGCGTTCCTTTGCACATAGGCGGCTCCCGCCGAACAAAGATCCCCTTGTGTAAAGGGGGATTGTTATACCCCCCGAATCATCATTCCCTGCCGGAACCGGCAGACTCTTTGCGCCGCACCTCACAGATATAAAACAAGCCGATTTCCGACCATGCCTCGTTTCGGTATTTTACAAGATAGGCATACGCGTCGTCCCGGCTTGAGAACAGCCCGTTCTCATTCAGCTTTCGGAAATCCTCCGAAAACAGCGTCCCCTCAGCGTCGCAGCCGTGCCATTGCGGAAGAAACAGACAATCGCAGACGATCGAATACGCGCCGTCGAAGCCGACCTCGTAGCCGACGTCATATCCGAGAAACGCCCAATCCTGCGGAAATGCGTCGTTCGACCCCGCAACTCTGGTATGAATGATTTCATATTGCTCCGGATGCTGCAGCATGTCAAAAGCCGTCTTTGCGTCCGCCTCGGTCTGAAGCGCAGCATGCCGTCTGCTTTCGTGCATGATCCGCCTGATCAGCCGTTTTTCCCGAAAGGAGGTCGCTTCCCTGAAATCGCCGTGAAGGACGTCCGGTCCCTCTCTCTGCGTTCCGTTATAAACCTTTTCCGAGCGCTCCGTATACGGATGCCCGTAGAACGGGCGAATGTTCTTGTGTTCCTTGCGATACGCCGCGTAAAGCAGCGGATAGTGTTTCAAAATCGAGAAGCATCCGCGAAAATCGTTCGTTCTCTCCTCGATCTTTCCCTGCTCAAAGCTGACAAAAACCATCGGTCGAATCATATGCTTTCCTCTCAATGCTGATTGGAACTCCCTAACGGTCATAAAAAGGCGTCCCTTTCGAGACGCCCGATGGTTAAGACATGGTCAGATATGCCGAGATGAACAGGTCGAGGTCGCCGTCCATGACCGCCTGGATGTTGCCGTTTTCGGCGCCGGTGCGGTGGTCCTTGACGAGCGTGTACGGCTGGAAGACGTACGAACGGATCTGACTGCCCCACTCGATCTTCTTCATTTCACCCTTGATCTCCTGCATCTGCTGTTCACGCTCGCGCTCCTGCAGCTCCAAAAGTTTACCTTTCAGGATGCGCATCGCCATTTCCTTGTTCTGAAGCTGAGAGCGTTCGTTCTGGCACTGCACGACGATGCCGGTCGCAAGGTGCGTGATGCGGATCGCGGAGCTGACTTTGTTGACGTTCTGTCCGCCCGCGCCGCCGGAGCGGTAGGTATCCACGCGGATCTCGTCCGGCTCGATCTTGATGCTCGTGTCGTCGTCCTCGAAGATTGGCGTGACGTCGAGCGACGAGAACGAGGTGTGCCGCCGCGCGCTCGCATCGAACGGCGAGATGCGCACAAGGCGATGCACGCCCTTTTCGGCTTTCAGATAGCCGTAGGCGTTTTCGCCCTCGACCTCGAACGTGACGGACTTGATGCCCGCTTCGTCGCCGTCCAAAAGATCGAGCTCCTTAACGGTCCAGCCGCGCTTTTCGCAGTAGCGCGTGTACATGCGGTAGAGCATTTCGGTCCAGTCCTGCGCCTCCGTGCCGCCTGCGCCCGCGTGCAGCGACAGGATGGCGTTTGAGCTGTCGTAGGGACCTTTTAAGAGCATTTCAAGCCGCAGGGCGGTCATCTTCCCGTCGAAGGTCTTGAGCTCGGTTTTGAGCTCCTCAACGAGGCTCTCGTCGTCCTCTTCCTCCGCCATCTCGATCAGCGTCTCGATGTCCTCGCTCTGCGCGTCTAACTTTGCAAGCCGTTCGAGCTTGCTCTTGATCGCCTTCACACGCGTCGTGACCTTGTTGGCGTTTTCGACGTCGTTCCAGAAATCGGTCTCCGCCATCTGCGCTTCAAGGGTCTTGAGCTCCTCCGAAAGCGCTTCGGCGTTCATCTGCTTATGTGCCAGCGCGAGCGTCTCGTTCAGCGCGCCGAGCTGCATTTTGTATTCGTCCAGTACCAGCATGATCCCTCCGAAATTATTGGATCTTCTCGGGCTCGCCGTAGTCCACGCCGAGGGTGTCAACGCGAATGGTGTCGATCACGACGGGATCGAGCGGCATGTCATACATGCCCGTCTTGACCGAGGCGATCTTGTCCAGCACGTCGAAGCCTTCCGTCAGCATGCCGAATGCGGCATATTCGCCGTCCAGATGCGGCGCGTCCGCATGCATGATGAAGAACTGCGATCCCGCGGAATCCGGAACCATCGTGCGCGCCATCGAGATCACGCCGCGCGTATGCTTGAGATCGTTTTTGAAACCGTTGCTTGCAAACTCGCCCTTGATCGAATAGCCGGGACCGCCGCTGCCCATGCCGTCCGGGTCGCCGCCCTGGATCATGAAGCCCGCGATGATGCGGTGGAAGGTCAGCCCGTCATAGAAGCCGGAATTGGCAAGCGAAATGAAGTTCTTCACGGTGTTCGGCGCGACGTCGGGATAAAGCTCCAGCTTCATGACGCCGCCGTCCTTCATGGTGATCGTAGCGATGGGGTAGTTGTTCACAGTCGGTTCCTCCTCTGGATTTTTGGGTTCTTCGGTCACAGGCGCGTTCTCCTTCGCGGGCTCGCCTTCCGTCGATTCGCTGCCCGCTGCGGCGGGTTCTTCGCCGGTCTTGCCCGAGGTCGTATTGGAATTTGCATAGGTCTTGCCGCAGCCGATCGCCGCAATGAGAAGCAGCAGCGCCGTGAGAATGGTAACAAAACGTTTCATATGATTTCTCCTTCTTGATCGTCCGATCCTTCGATCGGCTCCCGATATTCAAATCCGTACCGCTCCGAAAGCAGCAGCAGGAAATTGTTGACGATTTGCGAACGGTACCTGCGCTTCTGCGCAATCACCGTCATTGCGGGAACGAGCAGGTCGTTGTCCCGCACAGTCTTTTCCGCAAGATCGCAAAAGCCCAGCTCCTCCGTTGCGCTTTTCGGCACGAGCGCGACCGCTTTGCCCGCCCTTGCCCAGTGCAGCGCGACCTGCATGCGCGTGCTGACGAACTTCGGCGAAAGCGTCAGCCCCTTTTCCCGGAACGCGTTTTGAAACGCGGGCAGGCTGCGCTCCAGCAACGAAAGCGGCAGCGCGGAAAGCCGCTCAAACGTCGTTTCGTCCCCCGGCTCCTCCGCAAAGAACGCGCCGGGTCTGTACGTCGCGACCAGCATGTCCGGCCGTGTGTACAGGACCGCAAGGTTTTCGACGTCACTGTGGATCGGCCGCACGAAGATTGCCTCGACCTTGCCGTTCTGCAGCTTTTTGAGAAGCTCGGGAAGCTCCGCTTCGTACACCTTGATCTCCGCGTCCGGAAAACGGTCCGCAAACGCCGTCAGCGCGTCCATGAGCCTTTCATTTTCAAACGACGATGTGATCCCGATCCGCAGCGTGCCCTTCGTGCCGCCGAAGCCGGACGCGATCTCACTGCGCGCCTCCGTTTCGACCGCCAGGATCCGCTTCGCCTTTTCATATAGGATCCGTCCCGCGTCGGTCAGCTCCAGCCTTCGCGCGCCGCGGTGAAACAGCCGCGCGCCGTACGCCGTTTCGAGCGCTTTGATCTGATTGCTCAGCGCAGGCTGGGCGATCCGCAGCTTTCTGGACGCCGCCGTCAGGCTGCCCTCCTCCGCGATGGTCACATAGTTTGCGTAGTATGCAAGGTTCATGCCGCTTCCCTTTCGTTCACGGTAAGTAACAGTATAACAAATTTACATAGGTTTATCAAGAGATTCCGCAGAATTTGCGGTTTCCTCCGCAGGCTGTTCCGCGTTCTGCCGTTCCTTCGGCGCCAGAAGGTCCTTGCTCAAAACCGTGCGCGACAAAGGCTTATAGACGATCGCGGTCACAACCGTCGTCGCCGCGCCTTTGATGAGGTTGAACAGCGCGACCCAGCCCAAAAGCGGCGCCATTGCCGCCCGCGCTTCCCCATAGGTCGGAACACCGAAGAACAGCATGAAATTGAGGCTGCCGAAGAAATAGTTCATCGGGATCATCACGACGATCTGCGTGAGCAGGAATACACCGAGCGAAAAATAGGCGCGCGCGCGCGTCTTTTTCTGTTTGTACAGAAGCGACGCCGCTACCGTCGGAATGCCCGTGGAGACGATGTTCATGATCAGCCCGATATAGTTCCAGTCGCCGGTAAAAACAGCGTTCAGCAGCGCCTTCAGCACAGCGATCCCCAGTCCGAAGACGGGACCGAGCGAAAACCCGCCGAGCAGCACGGGGATGTCGGAAAACTCGAACTTCATCCAGCTGACCGCCGGGAGAATCGGGAATTTGGGCCAGACCGAGAGGATCACCGCAAGTGCGGTCAAAAGCGACGCCTGCACCATGCGGCGGATCGCGTCATGTGATTTCATAGCAGTACCTTCCTTTGCGTGATACGCAGATTGTAGCACAGGCGCATTCCTATGTCAATTTATTTATAATTGTTATATGTATATCATTATAATTATATGCATAAAGAAAGGGACGGCTGCCCGTCCCTTTGATCCGATCATGCTTACAGCAGCGCTTCGATCGCTTCGGTGATGTCTTTTACGGTGTTTTCGGCGAACGGATTGCGAAGGTTGCCGATCTTCAGAAGGTCGAAGTAGCCGACCGTACCGCCCGCCTTGCACAGATTGAGGTAGTCGTTCCACGCCTGCTCGCGGTTTTCGCGCATGCGGAGGAAGAAATCGAACGCGCCCATCTGCGCCAGCGCGTAATCGATGTAGTAGAACGGATACAGGAAGATGTGCTGCTTCTGCATCCAGAAACCGCCTTTTTCGAGGAACTCATCGCCGTCGTAGTCGCGCCACGGGAGATAGACCTGTTCGAGCTCATGCCAGACGCCGTAGCGTTCTTCGCGGGTCATTTCCGGCTTAGCATAGACGCGGTGCTGGAACTCGTCGACCATCGTGAGGTACGGAATGACCTCGAGCGCGGCACTTAGATGCGCTTCGCGGTATCTGGGCGCGTCGTCGCCGAAGAACTTGTCCATCCACGGATAGGTGAAGTGCTCCATGGACATCGAGTGGACCTCGCAGATCTCGATCGGCGCCTGCCACGTCTCGGACAGCTTGATCGAATGCGCCGCGACGTACGCCTGGAACGCATGTCCCGCCTCGTGTGTCAGCACGTCGACATCGGCGGAGGTGCCGTTGAAGTTCGAGAAGATGAACGGCGCTTTGAACGCGGACAGCGTTGTGCAGTAGCCGCCCATGTGTTTGCCGGGGCGCGACGTGAGATCGAACAGCTGATGCTCGACCATGAAGTCGAAGAACTCGCCGGTCTCGGGGCTCAGCTCGCGGTACATCTCCTGCGCCGCCTTGACCATTTCGGCTTCGGTGCCGTGCGGCATGGGGTTGCCCTCGGGATAGCAGAAGGACTCGTCGTAGTAGTGCAGCTTCTCCACGCCGATGCGCTTTGCCTGGCGCTCGTGGATGCGGGAGACGGCGGGCACGACGTACTTTTTGACGCCCTCACGGAAGCGTTCGACGTCGTCCTTGGTGTAGTCGTAGCGTCCGCGGGAAAGATATGCGAACGGGATATAGTTCTCATAGCCGATCAGCTTCGCCTGCTCGGTGCGGACCTTGACCATCTCGTCGTAGATGTCGTCAAGCTGATCCGCGATCCCGGCGTACATCTCCGCCCACTTGCGGAACGCGCCTTCGCGGATGCTTCTGTCCGGATTCTGCATAAACTTCAGAAGCCCGTAGAAATTGCAGGTCTCGCCCATATACTCGGTCGTGCAGCCCGCGGTGATCTTACTGTACTTGCTTTTCAGCATCTGCTCCTGCGTCATGCCGGGGATCAGCCGCTCGTCGGCAAGCTTGACCTGCGCGTCCGCCTGCGTAAAGATGATCTTTCCGAGCGCGGTTTCGAGCTCCTTGCGGAAAGGATGATTCACCATCGCCTTCAGCTGCCGTTCGTTCAGCACCATGGTCTTACTTAGGTTCTGGTCGTAATAGGTCTGCTCCGCGTCGTAAAACTCGTCCTTGGTGTTGACGTCGTGACGGATGTGCGAGACCGTGAACATCGTCGCGACCTTCTGCATCGCCTCGTCCATCGCGTAGTACGCCGCGATCGCTTTCTCCGCCGTCTTTGCGTTTTCAAACGTCTCAACGAGCTTCAGCCCGTCTGCGATGAATTTGTCGACGTCCACGCGCTCATAGGGCAGTTCCGAGAATTTCCACATGTGTTTGACCTCCTGTTTTCGTTGGAACCAGTATACCATAGAAGCCCCCGCAGACGCAACAAAAAAAGAGACGGCTTTGAACCGTCTCTTTCCATGTATCACGCTTCTTTCACATTGCCCGATGTCAATTCTCAGCAAAGCGAAGCATCGTAAAGATTCATTGTCATTGTGCGTCTCAAAATGACGCATCTGTGAATTTGAGAAAAATACGCATCCTCTTTTTCTGTTATGCCTATCCGCTATTCTAATACGTTCATTCATATTGAACAGACAAAACAAGCTTTGAAAAAATAAATCCCTTATCAACCAGTTTCAGTGAGACCTGTGTATTACCCGGCTCGATGGAAACGATGTTTGATTGCTCCTCTCCTACGGCACAATAGATATTATGCGGTCCGTCATCAAGGATAAACGACTCCGTCCAACCGTAGTCTCCTTGGTTTACACCGTCAATGATCAGATCGAATTTTATCAGATTGCTCTCAATGCTTGCTCTCCTCGAGTTAGACCGATCGATCTTGACCGTACCTTTTACTTCGACCGGTCCGTCAATCTCAACGAAAAGCTTCTTTGCTTCCTCCAACGAATACTGTGTCCCGCAATGCCTGCAAACAAAAAACCCGTTCTCTTTCTTCAGTTCGTTTCCGCCGCAAAGCTCGCATACAATCGCTCTCATATCTGACCTCCGCTCCCGGTTTCCGAAAGTATTTTATTTAGTATACCATGAGTGGATCCATGCGTGCAACAAAAAAGAGACGGCTTTGAACCGTCTCTTTCCTTGGTTACGCTCAGAACTTGAGGGTGTTGAACTTGACGCCCGGGCCCATCGTGGAGGAAACCACGACGCTCTTCAGGTAGGTGCCCTTCGCCGCTGCCGGCTTCGCCTTGACGATCGCGTCCATCAGCGTGTTGAGGTTCTCTTCGAGCTTGTCGATGCCGAAGGACTTCTTGCCGATCGGGCAGTGGATGATGTTGGTCTTGTCTACACGATACTCGACCTTACCGGCTTTGATGTCGTGGACCGCCTTGGTGACGTCCATGGTGACCGTACCGCTCTTCGGGTTCGGCATCAAGCCCTTCGGACCGAGCACGCGGCCGATGCGGCCGACGAGACCCATCATGTCCGGGGTCGCGACGCAGACGTCGAATCCAAACCAGTTCTCGGTCTGGATCTTCTTGACCATGTCTTCATCACCGACGAAATCTGCGCCTGCTTCCTGTGCTTCGCGCGCCTTATCGGCCTTTGCGAAAACGAGGACACGGACGGTCTTGCCCGTACCGTGCGGCAGAACGATCGCGCCGCGGACCTGCTGGTCTGCGTGACGGGAGTCAACGCCCAGACGGACGGAGACTTCGATCGTTTCGTCGAACTTTGCCTTTGCGCTGTTCAGCACCGTTTCGAGGCCCTCACGGACTTCGTACTGCTTGGTGCTGTCGATCAGCTTCTTGCTCTCGATATAATTCTTACCGTGCTTCATCGTTCGTTCCTCCTCAGTCCTCGACGACAATGCCCATCGAACGGGCAGTGCCTGCGACCATGCTCATCGCCGCTTCCACGGAAGCTGCGTTGAGGTCGGGCATCTTCAGCTCCGCGATCTCGCGGACCTGCGCCTTGGTGATCTTTGCGACCTTGGTCTTGTTCGGAACGCCGGACGCCTTCTCGAGACCGCAAGCCTTCTTGATGAGGACCGCCGCCGGAGGGGTCTTGGTGATGAACGAGAAGCTGTGATCCGCGTAAACCGTGATCACGACCGGGATGATCAGCCCAGCCTGCTTGTTCGTGCGCTCGTTGAACTCTTTGCAGAAGCCCATGATGTTGACACCGTGCTGGCCCAGTGCGGGACCGACCGGCGGCGCCGGCGTTGCCTTACCGGCGGGGATCTGCAGCTTCACATAACCTGTGATTTTCTTTGCCATTGCTGTTTCTCCTATATATATTTAGTATAGTTGTGGTGCGGGGTGCCTCCCCTTCCACTATCTAAAGCGCTATGCGCTTTAAATCTTCTGGACCTGGATGAAATCCAGCTCGACAGGCGTTTCCCTGCCGAACATGGACACGGACAGCTTGACCTTCTGCCGTTCGGGATCGATCTTATCGACGCGCCCGAGGAAGTTTTCGAGCGGACCGGATACGACGCGCACCGTTTCGCCGACTTCGATGTTGAGTACGATCGGGATGCGCTCAACGCCCATCGCCACGACCTCCTCGTCCTTCAGCGGGACCGGCTTGCTTCCCGGACCGACAAAGCCCGTGACGCCGCGGGTGTTGCGGATGACGTACCATGCGCGCGGATTCATGACGAGATCGCGCGATACGCCGCCGCCTTGCTCGGCGGGACGTTCCTTCTCAACGACGTCGACGACCATCTTGACCATGACGTAGCCGGGATAGACCTTTCGGGTGACAGATTTGCGCTTTCCGTTCGGCAGGATCTCAATGGTTTCTTCCGTCGGGTACATGACGTCCAGAATGATATCGGACAGTCCTGCATTGTCGACGGCCTTGATGAGGTCTTCCTTGACCTTGTTCTCATACCCGGAATAGGTATGAACGACGTACCATTTCGTTTCCTGACTCATGGGCGTTACTCGTTTTCGGTCGTGCCTTCTCCCGCATCCTCGGTCTCTTCTGCAGGCGTCTCGTTCTCCGCCGGCTCAACCGTTGCGGCAGGCTCAGTGGTGCCGGAGAGCAGTGCCTTGACCGGTGCGTAGAAGATCAGGTCAAGAACGTAGATCAGCAGCGCGAACGCAAGAACGAACACCAGAACGACCGCAGTCGCCTTCACAAGCTCCTTCATATTGAGCCAGGTGAGCTTCTTGACCTCGCCGGTCATTTCCTTGATGTAGACCTGCCAGCGGGACTTCATCGCAAAGATCGCAAGCACGATGATCGCGAGGATCAGGACCGTGTAGATCAGCGCAAACAGATGCGCGCCGATGTTGACCGCGAAGAAGATCAGCGGATACAGCGAGAAAATGATCGCTGCAATGCAGGTGCCCTGGAACGACTGATAGCTGCGCTTGACAAGGTACATGACCGCACCGATGACGAGAAGCAGGCTCGCAACCGTCAGCATGATGTAGGCTACGATCTGACCGCCCCAGTTCGGATCAATCTCTGTCGTCTCTGCGGCTGCGTCGGCGGCTTCCTCCGTCACTTCCGCCGCTGCCTTTGCGTCGAACAGCTTCAGAAGAGAGGATCCGGTTGCCATGTCATACACCGTGACCGCAAGGGTAACGACGCCGACAACCAACAGCAGAATCACAAAAAGACGGAGCGTCTTTTGCAGATTGTCTGCTTTCTTTTCCATTATATTTGCCATGGTATTCTCCCGTTACTTGGACTCTCTGTGCAGGGTGTGCTTGCGGCAGAAACGGCAGTACTTGTTGAACTCAAGACGATCGGGATCGTTCTTTTTGTTCTTGAACGTATTGTAATTTCTCTGCTTGCATTCGGTGCAGGCCAAAGTGATCTTAACGCGCATTGTGTGCTCCTCCTAAATGTTTTCCATCAAAAACGAGCCCCCAACGGGGGCACCTTTGATACGTTACCACAACGGTCGCGGTTTGTCAACGAAAAAGTTTGATTTCCGCAAAAGATTTTTGGGAAATGACAGTTGTTGTCTGCGCTTGTCCGCTTTTTGTCCCACAAAAGACGGAACCGGTCAAAAAACCGGTTCCGTGTTTTTGTGTCTTATCGGCATCCTCCGAAGAAGAGGAATGTGACGCCGACTATCAGAAGAACGATCAGCAGACACGGAAGCCCGATGGTCAGCAGCCCTGAAATCCACAGCGCCAACATGTCGTGCTTTTCAAGCTGTACTTCTTCCTCGCCCAACGCTTCCTTCCTGTTCTCCTCCGACGTCCGCATGCTTAAGCCTCGGTCTTCGTAGTCTTGACCTTAAACAGGAAGTTCTTGTTCTCGTCGATCTTCCGCTCCGGGAAGTGGCAGGCACAGAAGTGACCCGGCTCGATCTCAACGAGCGGCGGAGACACCCTGCGGCACTTTTCCTGCGCCATGTAGCAGCGTGTGCAGAACTTGCAGCCTGCAGGCGGGTTCACGGGGCTCGGAATGTTGCCTTCGAGAATAATACGTTCTTTGTCGGCAGAACCTGCTTCCGTGGTAGGAATAGAAGACAGCAGCGCAACCGTGTACGGGTGACGCGGATCATCGAAGATCGTCTTCTTGTCGGATAATTCAACGATATTGCCGAGGTACATAACCGCAATACGGTCGGAAATAAACTTGACGACCGACAGGTCATGCGAGATGAACATGTACGTCAAGCGCTGCTTTTCCTTCAGCTCCTGCAGAAGGTTGATGATCTGCGACTGAATGGAAACGTCCAATGCGGAAACGCACTCGTCACAAACAACGAACTTCGGTTGAACAGCAAGCGCACGCGCGATGCAAATACGCTGACGCTGACCGCCGGAGAACTGGTGCGGATATCTGTGCAGCATGTATTCCTGCAGACCGCATTTCTCCATTGTGTCAACGATGTATTCACGCAGTTTCGAAGAACCGTGCTTGAAGAATTTGTGTGTAACAAGACCTTCTTCAATGATCTGTCCGACCGTGAAACGCGGATTCAGACTGGAATACGGATCCTGGAAGATGATCTGCATATCCTTTCTGAGTGTACGCATTTCCGCATAGTTCAAACGCGCAAGGTCAATGCCGTTGTCACGCATCGCTTCATATTTCTCAAATTCGGGATCACCGGCGTATTTTGCCTTCACCTGATCGAGTTTTGCCTGAATGCCTGCGATCTTGGCATCAATCTCAGCGATCTGCGCATCCGTGTTTTTGAGCGCTTCTTCCGCGCGATTTCTCTTGCTTTCAATCGACGCTTTTTTGTTGTCTTTGGCTTCGGTCAATGCATGGTCAAAGTGCTCAAAATTGACCTGCTGCGTCTTGCGGCGCTCCATGAGCGCTTTACGCTTTTTGTTTTCACCGAAGATCTCCTTCATCAACCGACGTCCTTCCGGATCGTCCTTCGCAAAGAATCCACCGAAAATCTTGACGATGTTGTTGAGATGTGTCTGCTCCTCACACTTTGCGATATTGGCTTCCTGAAGCAGATAGAAATCCGCCCCGTCTTCGCCGCCAGCCGCTTCGACCTTCTTCTGCAGCTCTTCTGCCTTTTCGGTCGCCTTGTGCAGCGCTTTCCGATACTTCCCTTCGTTATTGAGCGTATCGATCACATACTTCGGAGTCATCTCATCGATCGTCGTTCCGTAATAGAGCGTACATCCCGCAGTCTGCGGATACAGCTGCAGAAGAACACGACCGAGCGTTGACTTGCCGCAACCGGATTCACCGACGATACCGAGGGTCTCACCTTCATATATGTCGATCGTGATGTCCTCGTTTGCGCGGACATAAAGACGCTTTCTCTGGAAAATAGAAGACTTTGCTACCGGAAAGTACTTCTTCAGATTAGTGATTGACAGTAATTTTTTGGTGTTCGACACTGGTCCGTTCCTCCTTATTAGGATAGAAGCATCTGATCTTCTGATTGTCGCTTACATCCATAAGCTCCGGTTCTTCTTCGATGCATTTCTGTGTGCAGTACTTGCAGCGCGGTCCGAATTTGCATCCCTTCGGCAGTGCCAGCGGATGCGGAACGACACCGGGGATCGGGTCAAGATGGTCGCTGTCATTTTCAAGACGCGGAATGGACATCATCAAACCTTCCGTATACGGATGGCTGTATTCGCCGTTGCCTTGGAAGATGACGTCGACGGGCGCATGCTCAACGACCTGTCCGCAGTACATGACCGCAACATCGTCCGCCATTTCATTGATAACGCCAAGGTCATGCGTGATGAATATGATCGCCGTACCGGTCGACTGCTTCAGATCGTTCATCAGCTTCAGGATCTGCGCCTGGATCGTAACGTCCAGAGCCGTCGTCGGCTCGTCTGCGATCAGGATCTTGGGCTTACAGGCAAGCGCCATAGCGATCATGACGCGCTGACGCATACCGCCGGAGAGCTGGTGCGGATACTGCTTAATGACGACTTCCGGATTCGGGATCTGTACGTCGTACAGCATCTGAAGCGCGTGCTGGTGCGCTTCCTTTTTGTCCATGCCCTGGTGAATCATGAACGGCTCGGACAGCTGTCTGTCGACCGAAAAGACAGGGTTCAGGGACGTCATCGGCTCCTGGAAGATGACGGAGATATCGTTGCCGCGGACGTTGTACATCTGCTTCAGCGTGAACTTCGTGAGGTCTTTGCCCTCCAGAAGGATCTCGCCGCTTTCAATATAACCATTGCCGTCCAGAAGCTGCAGAATGCTCATAGCGGAAACGGACTTGCCGGAACCGGATTCGCCGACGATACCGATGGTCTTACCGGAATCCAGTTCGTAGGAAACGTCGTTGACCGCCTTGACAATACCTTTCTTTGTCGTAAAGAAGGTGTGAAGATGTTTAACTTCCAACAAAGGCATAGCTTTTTCCTCCTTTACTTATCATTTGTGGACTTCGGGTCCATAACGTCGCGCAGCGTGTCGCCGATGGTGTTGATACAGATCGTCGTGAAAACGAGGATCGCAGAGGTGAACACCCACTGCCACCAGAAGTTGATTGCCGCGGTTGCGTTACTTGCACGGGAGAGCATGTTGCCCCAGCTCGGCTGCGGATAGTTGACGCCGAAACCGAGGAAGGACAGCGACGTCTCCGTCTGCATGGAAGCCGCGAAGCTCAGCGTCATGTTGACGAGGATAACCGAGATGATGTTCGGCAGGATGTGTTTGAACGCGATTCTCGATCCCTTGACGCCCATTGCCTTTGCCGCGGTGACATACTCGGATTCGCGGGCGACCAGAACCTGCGCACGCGTGATGTTCGCGAATAAGGGCCAGCCGAGGATGCCGAGGATAACCATGACCATGTACAATCTCTGGTCTGTCGTCATCGAGACCTGCGCAAGCAGGGAGCTCAGGATCAACATGAACGGATACAGCGGGATCGAACTGAAGACCTCCGCCACACGCATGAGGAAGATGTCGACCCAGCCGCCGAGGAAGCCCGCCATCAGACCGATCGAAACGCCGATGACGATTTCGATGATAACGGCGACCGCGCCGACCGTCATCGTGATGCGTCCGCCGGCGATCACGCGCTCTGCGATGTTCGCGCCACGGTCATCGGTACCGAACAGATACCCCTTAAGACCCCACTTTTCGAGCAGCTTGCCTTCTCCGTCCACCGCATAGCTCTGGAACGCGCCGGCAAAGATCTTCTTTGCGCCGTCCACTACCGGTGCTTCCGCCTGACGGTAATGGTCGCCGCCAAACGAATAGACATGTCCGAGATTGCTGAGCGCGGTGTAGTGGTATGTGCCCGCTTCAATATCGATGATGTATTCGCCTTCCTGCAGCGTCGGGATCTCGACGCTGTCGACCTGGAAGTCGCCGGTCAGCGCGATGCTGCCGTCGTCCAGAAGCAGACAGATATTGGTCGTCGTGGAACGGATCTCGGTGATCTTTCTTCCGTTGAGGAATTCCTTGATCTTGACCGCTTTGCCGGATGTGATCGTGCTGCGAACTTTGTCGTACAGACCCTTCGTTCCGGTAAAGATACTCGACTGCGTGTCGGTAAGACCGACGACGTAGTTCAGCGTAAAGTCGATATCCTGGATATTGTCCTTTCCGATGAACTTCTCCATGTTGGAGTACGCCTGTTTGTTGCCCCAGATATAGAGCGTACCGTCGTCCATCAGGATCGCGCTTGCCTGATAACCGCAAGCTACCTTCTTGATGTGGCTGACGTCGACCTCGCCCTTCAGAACCACATCCGGAACCGGCTCAAGGTTCGGATTGTTCAGGATCTTCTCGTTAACGTCAAACTGGCCGAAACGGTTGCTGCCCCAGCCGTAGAACTTGCCGTCTTCGCCGATCGCGATCGCGTGGTCCTGACCTGCGGCAACGTATGCGATCTTCGCATTCTTGACTTCGTCCGGGATCGCCATGGTTTCACCGGAAGCGCCGATTCTTTCGATACCCCAGAGGAAGACTTCGCCGTCTTTCGAAAGACCGACCGAGAACGGACCGTAGCTGTCGATCATCTTGATGTTGTTCTTCAGCTCCTTCGGGACCTTCATGAACGCCATCGTCGGCGGGAGGTCCTTCTGCGTCGTTTCGGTGAACGCATCATAGTACTTCGTCATGAAGTGAGGCGCGATGAACACGATCGCAAACATGATCAGAACCACGATGACAGAAAACACCGCAAACTTGCGCTCCATGAAGCGGTTGAAAACCTGACGGCCGGGGCTGACGATCAGCTCCGAATCATCGGGAACGCCGTTCTTATAAACGATTTCTTTCTGTTCCTTTTCCCTCTTGCCGAACCACTTTTCCTCGAATTTCAGACCGAAGAAGCCGCGTACGAACCAACGAAGGAGTTTCCGGAAGATGTTTTCTTTCTTTTTCTTTTCCATGTTGCTCCCTCCTTACTTGCTGATGCGGACACGCGGATCGACCAGACCGTATGTAAGGTCGATGACGAGGTTCGAGAACAGTCCGATGAAGGTGTAGATAACCTCCAGGAACATGATCATATCATAGTCCGCTGTTCTGGTTGCGTTCAGGAACAAAAAGCCCATGCCCTTGAAACCGAACATCTGCTCAAGGATCATTGCGCCGCCAATCGTTCCAAAGAAACCGCCGACGATGATAGCAACCATCGGAACAAGCGCGTTGCGCCATGCATGACTGTAGATAACCGTCTTCTCGGTCAAGCCCTTCGCACGCGCGGTGCGGATGCAGTCAAGGCTCAGCGCGTCGATCATGGAAGCACGGCAGATACGAGTGATGGTCGCCAGAGAACCGAACGTCAAACAGATCGTCGGCAGCGCGACATGGTGCAGAACGTCCAGAACCTTCCGGAATCCCGTATATGGATTACCCGGCGTCTGCATGCCGCTGACCGGGAACCAATGCAGGATCGAACAGAAGAATACGATGAATACGATGTAAATAATGAAGCTTGGCGTTGAGAAACCGATCAGCGTAAAGAACTGTGTAAACCGGTCAAACCGGCTTCCTTTCTTTACGGCGCACTTAATGCCCAGCGGGATCGTAACGCCCAAAACTGCGATTTCAGTTATGAGGCCTATAATAAACGAGTTCCGCATATGCGTCGGTACAACTTCTATGACCGGTTTATTATAGTCGTATGAAAAACCGAAATTCCCCTCAAAAATACCCTTTAGTTCGCCATTGTAATACGGATAAAGACCGAGCCAACGCAGATACAGAACAAGCTTGTTGTCGGTATCCGTTCCGTATTTCCGCTGGTAATTCAGATACAGCTCATCGAATTTTGTCTTCTTTTCTTCTTCCGTCAGGTTCTTCATCGTTTGGATTTCGTTTCTCGCATCCGTATAGGCACGGTTTGCGGGCATCATCTGATAAAGAATAAACAGAATAAAGGTCAGAAGAAAGAATACGAAGACCATGTACACCAATCTCTTTAGAATGTATCTTCCCATGGGATACTCCTTTAATCTTGAAGCTTGGATTTATTAAAACAAGTAATTATCGATTGAATCGACAACTTTCTTGTCGCTTTCCGAAATTTGTTGGCGTAAGTGGAAAAAAATTGCATCCGGCGGCGTAGCCGCCGCCGGATGCGGTGAGTCATTTGTTTTCCCGCAATTCTGCGAAATTACTTATTGAGCCAGAGGATGTCTGCTGCATCCTTGATGTAGTACTGAGAATAGTCGTCATACATCGAAGGATCGATCGTCATGTTGAACGCGAAATCGTAAGCCGCGCTGTTGAAGCCGGTTGCGAAGTTGAATGCGCAGTACATCGGGGTGCCCGCATAGAAGCCGTAAACAGCTGCCTGATAGAGTTCGTCGAGCATCGGACCGAAGTCGCCGATCTGGTTGTAAACGATCATGCCCGCTGCCTTGACGTTGTCATTCTCACGGAAGCCGGTCTGGAGCAGATCGGTGAACTCGTTGTCAGCGGTGCCGAACCAGTTGATGACGAGCGGCATCAGATAGACGCCATTGACTTCAACGGTCTTGTAGGTGCCGTCCTTGGACTGATAGATCTTATCGTTATCGTTGATCTTGTCAGCCGGGATCGCCTTGTAGCGCGGACCTTCGCCGGAGTACGGCTTGCCTTCTGCATCATAGATCCAGCCATCCTCTTCGAGGACTTCGATCGCCGCATCTGCGCTGGTCGCGTAGCTGTCGAGGATCATGCCCTGCGCAACTGCCGCTTTGTACATCCAGGAACCGGTGTAGTACGGACCGTCAACAACGCCGCCGTAGCCGCCGGTGAAGTCCTTCGCGAACTGTGCACGATCCATGCAGAGTGCGATCGCCGCACGGACGGAACGGAACTGAGCAGGACCGTAGTCAGCACGGAAACCGAGCTTGCCGTAACCTGCACGGCTGTAGTGCGTGTAAACATACTTGCCGTCAGAACCGTCAGCGAGCTTCAGAGCTTCGTCGGTCGGTGCACCGCCGGTGATTGCCGCGATAACGTCAAGACCGCCTGCCTTGAAGTCTTCGAGCTGGGTTGCAGCAACGACCCTCTTGTAGATGATCTTTTCGATGCCCGGCTTGACGCCTTCATAGTTGCCCTTGAAGTACTCGTTCTTTACGAGAACTGCAGAAGCATCGGTGTTGTCGAAGGATTCGACCACATAGGGGCCGGACCACGGATATGCAGCATAGTTTTCAGCAGAGGTATCCGTGCAGAGCTTTTTGATTGCAGCTGCCTGGACATACTTGCCTTCCGCGTCCTTTGCATAGAACTCATCGGAGAGGTAGCAGCCATTGCCGTCGTCCTTGATTTCAACGCCTTCGCCGAGAACAGCCGCCGCATAGAACGGGCTGAACGCGCCGTAGATGATCTTGTAGAAGTAGTTCGCATAGTCTTCCGGAACGGTGACTGCAAAGGTGTAGTCGTCGATCAGATGGAGACCGGAGAATTCCTTCGTGCCTTCTTCGCTGTTCGGACCGGTGTACTTCTCATATGCGCCCTGCCAGCCAACCGTGGTACGGTAGCTGACCTGTCTGCCGCTCGCTTCGGTTGCAACAGGAGTTGCGAACGCCATCGGGAATGCGAGGTAATCCTTCGCGGTGATGGGGCTGCCGTCGGAGAAGAGCAGGTCTTCCTTGATCTTGATCGTGAAGGTCAGGGTACCGTCCTCGTTGATCTTCTCTTCGTGAGAATCAACAACGGTGTCGTTCCACTGATAACCGCCCTCTTTGTTGCTGACGACGGTCTCGAGACCGGTGGTCAGAGCTTCGATGTCGTTATCGGACGCTGCCGGGCTGGACTTGCCGAACGTTGCATAACGGAACTGACCGGAAAGCTCGGTCGAGTTGCCGATGATGATGGAGTGGTCTTCCTTATCGGAGGTCCAATCGATCAGCGCGTTCGTGGGGCTCCAGAACGGGTTGGTCGGATGTTCCTGAACGCCCTTGATCTGTGCATTGTACAGATCGTAGTACTCGTTGCTGTACAGCGGGACTTCGGGGAGCAGGTAGTTCCAACGGGTGATGTACATTCTCCACCATGCCGCATAAGCATCTTCCTCAGTCGGATACTTTGCGGTCGGCGTGGTGTTGTAAACCATCGCCATCGTCAGGAAGTCGAGGCCGAGCTGATGCTCCTCACCGTCAACGGTGATATAAGCATTGCCTTCGTCATCTTCGGTAACGTCATCAAGCGTGATGCCCTTGCCGTACTGATCGTACAGAGAGGAGTAATCTTTGCCGTACTCAAAATTACCGAGCGTCATGACGTCAAACTCCGCCTGCTCTTTGATGTCCTCGGGGGACACAACCTTCTCAGGTTCAACTACAGGTTCCGGAGTCGGCTCATCGACAGGTTCCGGCGCTGTCGTCGCTTCCGTGCCGGGTTCTTCGGGCGTCGTCGGCGTCTTGCACGCTGCGAACGCGAGAACCATGAGCAGTGCGAGCAACAATGCTGTCAGTTTCTTCATTTTGTTTTCCTCCTATTTGTTTTGATGCAGTGGTTATGTATTAATACTGAATGTATAAATACCCGTGCCTCTACATTACGCACCCATTATACAAAGTGTTTACATTATTGTCAAGGTTTTACGAAAAAATATCAAAAGAATTCCATTGCTTCATTCTATACAACAACATGCCAAAATAGTCCGTTTTCATGCCGTTTTCCTGTTGTACATTCTTCTTTTAGCGCATTGGTTTTTGTCAGACAGCATCGACATTTATGGATTTTTATAGGCATTGTTCGGGCATTCGCGCGTATCGATTCTCCCAAGCAGGAACAGAACGCCTGCGCAGAACGCAACGGACATAAAGCATCCGATCAAAAACCAAATGTCCTGTTTCAGGTACAACCAATCTTTCTGAACAATCCGAACGATAAAACCGGCGACCATCCCGACAGCGACAAATACCATGATCGCAACAGACGAGCGCTGCATGCGCTGGATCCCGTGCATATACTGATCCCTGCGCATCGGGTTTTGACGGTACGGGAGCGAAAATGCGCCCATCATCAGATACAGCATCGGGAAAAGGGCGATATAAATCGGGATCATCACAAGCAGGTACCCGCTTAACATATGTGTGAGAAGCACAGCGTTGACAAGCGCTGCCGAGGCAAGCGCCGCAAAGACCGCAGTGCCGATCAGCTTTGCAAGGGTCTTGCCGCCTTTCTCCTGAAGCACGGTCCACTGACCGATATAAACCGCTTTTCTGCGTGTTTTGCCGCGTGCATTTTGATATTCTTCGATCGTGAAATCATCGACATACCGCATGCGGTCCGAAAACATCTTTCCTTTTCCAAACAAATTGTCAAAAAAAGCCATGCCTGCCTGCCCTTTCTGTATGGTATAAAGCGATTATATCACGAATTTGCCTCCTTTTCAATTATCTCTCCTTAATTTGGAAGAATCTGTGCTTCGCCGGATACAATTTCCGGGAGCACTTGCAGAATACGGCCCGTTTTGTTATACTTTATTTGTAGATATGCACAAGGATCCTTTGTGCCGCATGCGTATGATGAAACACTTTTCCGTTGTATAAGCTTATATGAATGCTGTCGTTCATAACCGAATATTCCTCAGAAAAACCGCGCTGCTTTCGGTCGTGCACGCCGCGGTGGACCTCTGCTGCGCCGCGCTGTTCTTTTCCGTGCTGCAGGGCGAAAAGCTCTGGCTCGGTATGGTGCTGTACAACGCCTGCGCGTTTCTCTTTCAGCTGCCGATGGGCGTTGTTGCGGATCGGCTGAACCGCAACATGCTCTTTGCCGCGGTCGGCTGCGCGCTCGTCGCGCTCGCGTTCGGGCTGCGGTCCGTGCCGATCCTTGCGATGGTCGTCGCGGGGCTCGGGAACGGCGCGTTCCACGTCGGCGGCGGGATCGAGGTGCTGAACGGCTCGGAAACGAAAGCCGGTCCGCTCGGCGTGTTCGTCTCCCCCGGCGCGATCGGGCTGTATTTCGGACGCGTCTTTTCGGCGCAGATGCTTTCCCTGCCGTGGCTGCTGCCCGCGATCCTGCTCGGCCTGGGCGGCGCGATCCTGCTGCTCGGAAAACCGGAGTTTTCGGAAGGCTCGCACAACGCGCCGCTGTCGTTTGAAACGCCGAAGGGCGGGCTCCGGCTTCTTGCGCTGCTGTTTCTCGTCGTCGTGCTGCGCTCGCTCATGAGCACGACCGCGGCGTTTTCGACCGGCGATCTGCTCTCCGACCTGCCGTCGGTATGGTCCGGACTGATCCCCGTGCTGTGTCTGGCGCTCGGAAAAACCGCGGGCGGGTTCGCTGCGGACCGGCTGAAGCCGATCCCGACCGCGATCCTGTCGCTCGGGCTCTGCGCGCTCTTCCTGTTCTTCCCGCTCAGCCCGGTGCTGGCGCTTTGCGCGCTCTTCCTATTTAATATGTCCATGCCGCTGACGCTGTTCGCCTCGGCAAGGCTTCTGAAAGACGCGAAGGGGACCGCCTTCGGGCTTTTGACCGCCGCGCTGTTCCTCGGCGTCGTGCCGTACTTTCTCGGCGTTTCGGTCCCGGAATCAAGCGTGCTGTTCGGCGCGCTTGCCGCAGTCTCCGGCGTGCTGCTCGTCTTCGGGCTGAGGGAAGCAAAATGAGCTGGCCGCTGTCGCTCGTGCTCGCGCTTCTTCTGACGGAAGCGATCGAGCTTCCGGTGTGCCGCCTTTGGGGCATGCGCGGACGCGATCTCGTGTTCGTACTGCTGGCGAACCTGCTGACAAACCCGGTCGTGAACGTGCTGTACGCGCTCGCGTATCTGTATACACCGATCCCGCGCGTGCTCGCAATCGCCATGCTGGAGATCGCGGCGGTGCTCGTCGAGTGGTTCGTCTACCGATACGCGACCGAAGCGAAGCGTCCGTTCCTCGTTTCTCTGACCGCAAACGCCGCGTCGTTCGGCGCGGGTCTGCTGATTACAACATTTCTGTTTTAAGGAGGAGATCTGTATGCTGCGTATCCTGTTTGACGAAATCATCGAACCGATCGACCCGCCGAGCGATCCCACGCTCTGGTGGGTGCTCGGGATCGTCGCCGCGGGCGCTGCGATCACAGCGGTTGTGATCGTGCTTCTGGCAAAGAAGAAAAAAGGAGGACAATAAACATGCGTATTTTTGGGGATATTTCCGTCGAGCCGTTCGATCCGCCGGTGGAACCGCAGACAGCGGGAAGCCCGCTCTGGTGGATCGTCGGGATCGTTGCCGCCGTCGCCGCGATCACCGCGGTCGTGATCGTGCTTCTTGTGAAGAAAAAGAAACAGGACGGTGCATGAGCATGTGGATCGTTCCGGATCATATCACGAATCCCTTTGAACGCCTGCCGGACGCGCCGATGCTCTGGATCGTCCTCGGGATCGCCGCAGGCGCCGCTGCCGTCACCGTCGTGCTGATCGTCCTGCTGAAAAAGAAAAAGGGAGGCAAATGAATATGCGTATTCTGCCGGATGCGGCGCTGCCGCCGTCTCTCGCTGTGCTTGAATTCTTACATGAGCACATTGTTTTGGTGTGCGGCGTCATCCTTGCCGTCGCCGCGATCACCGTCGTGCTGATCGTACTTTTGAAAAAGAAAAAGGGAGGCAAATGAGCATGCTGCTTTTGTGCGATCCCGTGACGCCGGCGGAAGAATTGCGCTACGTCACCACACATATGCTTCTCCCGGTCCTCGGCATCGTCGCGGTCGTCGCCGCAGTCACCGTCGTGCTGATCGTATTTATGAAAAAGAAGAACAAACACAATAAAGGAGAATAAGAAATGAACGCAAGAGCATTGAAACAGATTTTCAAGGACACCGATTTCGTCCACTGCAGCGGCACGCCGGAGGAGCTGCGCGTTGCGGAATACCTCAGAGCGCACTGCGAAGCGCTCGGCGCGGCGGCGCGCATCGAAGCGTTCCCCGTGCCGATGGGCGAGATCGAGGAGTCGCACGTTTACGCCGACGGCAAAGAGATCCCGGCAAAGGGCTTCTTCTGCTGCGGCAGCGGCGAGATCGAGGGCGAGCTCTACTACATGCCCGCGCAGGATAAGGTCTCAATCGCGGGCGCGAAGGACAAGATCGTGCTGATGGACACGGCGGGCATCGGCTTCTTCGGCTATCAGGACCTCATGGAAGCCGGCGCGAAGGGCATCCTGTTCCAGTACGGCGATCTGCACAACGGCAATCACGACATCGACGAGCGCGATCTGCGCGCGCACGTCGTCGGCGAGCAGAAGAGGGTGCTCTGCGCCATGCTGCATGTTTCCGACGCGGTCGCGCTGGTGAAAAACAAGGTCAAGCGCGTGCGGATCGTCATCCGTCAGCGCGAATACGATGGCGAATCCCACAACGTGATCGCAGAACTCCCCGGCAAGCGCGACGAATGGATCACGCTGTCCGCGCATTACGACACGACCGCGCTTTCCCACGGCTCCTACGACAACATGACCGGCTGCGCGGGACTTTTGGGCGTTATGGACGCGCTCCGGAATAAACCTCTGAATTACGGACTGCGGTTCGTCTTCTGCGGCAGCGAGGAGCGCGGGCTTTTGGGCTCGAAGGCGTATGTGCGCGACCACGAGACGGAGCTGAATAAGATCGCGCTGAACATCAACCTGGACATGATCGGCACGATCATGGGCAAGTTCATCGCCTGCGTTTCCGCCGAGGAAAAGCTTGCGAACTACATCGAATACATGGGCGCGGAGCTCGGCTTCCCGGTCGGCGCCAAGACCGGCGTCTATTCGAGCGATTCCACGCCGTTTGCGGACAGCGGCGTGCCCGCGCTGTCGTTTGCGCGGATCGCGGGCGGCAACGTCGCGCCGATCCACTGCCGCTTCGACCGCCCCGACGTGCTGTCTATGGAGCAGCTGGAGAAGGACATTGCGTTCATCGCGGAGTTCACCCGCCGCATGGCAAACGCCGCCGTATGCCCGGTCGAACGCGAAATGCCGGATTCGGTCAAAAAGCAGCTGGACGAATACCTGTTCCGCAAGAGAAAATCATAAAACAAAGATATGTAAAACCGGGACCCGATCGGGTCCCGGTTTTGTATCTCAGGCGTCAAGCGAGGATCTCGGTCAGAACGAACAGCGCTATAAAGGCGATGCAGGCGACGATGAACCCCGCGTTCAGGAAGAACGGTTTGCCGCAGTGCGGATGGTCCGACGGGATCGGCAGAAACTGCTTGCGTTTTACGATCAGAAGGACTACGCCCGTAATGAACATCGCAAGGACGAACAGCCCGAAGACTGCGCTGCCAAGCAGGAGCACGATCGAAGCTTCCCCTTCGGCGGGTCCGGTCAGAAGCTGCGGGACCAATCCCCCGAGCGCATTGAGCGCGGCGTGCAGCAGGATCGTATAGCCGATGTTCTGCGTGCGGTAATAGATGATCCCAAACAGGATGCCGAGCGGCAGCGCGTACAGAAACTGTGTGATATTGCCGTGGACCAGCGCAAAGAGCAGCGCGGAAAGCAGGATCGCGTCGAACGGATGATAGTCCGAAAGCCGGTCGATCATCGCCTTGCGGAAGAACAGCTCCTCCGCCGCCGGCGCGACGATCACCGCGCACACCAGCGTGACCCACGGATCGACGGAGGAAATCGCATTCTGCGCGACGTCGGTAAGCCCGCCGCCGATCAACGCATCGATCAGCTTCCCCGCCATTGAACCGGTGTACATCAGCGCGAACGCGCACGGAAAATAAAACAGCAGCTTTGAAAACGACAGGGGCGTGCGCGATCCGGTCTCCGGCACATCGGCTTTCGTGACCCGGCGCAGCAGCAGAAACCAACAGAGCGGCATTGCGATCAGATTGACCGTAACCGTATTGAGAATGAGGACCAGATTGCTCCCTGCGCGTTCGTCAAGCGAAGCGCCGTTCAAAAAAAACGACGCCGCAAACATCAGCGCATACGAGATCGCGATCTCCGCGACCGCCGCGAATGCGCAGAGCGACGCCGCGCGGCGCGCGCCTTTAACGTCCTGCAGCGGTTCTGCCGCCTGATATTCCATCGTTGCTCTCCTTTTACCGGATACGCGCCATGGCGTAGTTCTGATAGTCCGGATCGTCGGTCACCTCGCGGATCACGCGGAACGGCTTCGGGATCGAGATCCCGGCGTCCGGATCGTTCAGCTCGACCTGCAGCATCGCCTTGTCCTGCCACGCCGGATAGAAATCGACCTCGTACGCGTGCGCATCGTTGACGAGACAGTAGCGCGTCTTGCGGATCGGCATGCACATCGGGTCCGCCTCCATCATCAGCTGCTGATAGTCGTCAAGCGAGAGCCGCTTTTCGGTCTCGATCCGGCGTCCGTCGGTGCCGGTGCAGTGCGTCGTCATATAATAAATATAGCTGCCGTCGCTGCCGCGCATGCAGATGCGGCGCTTTTCGCCCTGCACATCAGTGAGATACGTCTGGATGATCTCGACGCGGCGGCACGCGGGATGCGCTTCGAGCCACGCGCGGTCCGGTCGTTCGACGAGAAACCGCCTTGCGTGCTCAAACGGCGCGGGCTTGCCCAAAGCCGTCATGACCTCGCGCAGAAGCTTCAGGAGCTTGCCGTTGAAATCGGTCGAGTTGTCGATGATCCTGAGGTGCGGATGCCCCGCCCACGCGGCGAGCGTCTTTGCGTCGAGCTCGATCGCTTCCTCGAGCGTTTCCACGCGCGCGGTGTTGTTGTCCGTCGTATAGAACGCCTCGGCGCCCTTTGCCGCAGTGACCATATGGAACACGGCGTCGTACTTGTCGCGGAACGCGACCTCGTTCTGCCCGAGTTCTTTGAGGATCGCCGCGAACTCCTCCGGCTCCATATAGGGCTTGTCGTCCATCGAACCGCGGTCGCAGACGATCACGACCTCCTTCGACGCGCTTGCCTCCGCCGCCTGGCGGTAGATCTGCTCGCGTAAAAGCTGATAACGAACCTGCACGCGCTGAAACTCGAAGTTCGACTTCGACGCGCGCGCGGTGACGCCGCTGTTGTTGAGATCGGTGCAGGTCTCCGGAATGAACATGACCGCATAGCCCGCGTCGGTCAGCGCATTCTGCAGCCAGCTCATCGCGGTCGTTTTGCCCGCGCACGGTCCGCCCGTGATGACGATGGTATGGATGTGATTCGCCTGTTCCATAAAACTCTCCTTTTTACTCCGGCATACGGCTGATAACCGTCTGCATCATCAGCGCGGCGAACACAGCCGCGTTCAGCGATTCGGCGCGTCCGCGCATCGGCATGCGGTACAGCGTGCACAGCGCCGCCGTCTCCTCCGAAACGCCCTGCCCCTCGTTTCCGATCACCAGCGCCGTGCGCTTTGTGATCGCAGGGAGCGTTTCACTGCCCTTGAGGTGCCCGCAGACACAGCAAAAGCCCTGCTCCCTGAGCCTGAAAAGCTCCTCCTTGAGCGCGCCGATATAAATAGGAAGATGATAGGTCGAACCCATCGCGGCGCGCAGACCTTTGGGCGAGAACGGATCGGCGGAATCGGGACTTACAAGAACGCCCGCAGCGCCCAAAGCGTCCGCGGTGCGGATGATGGTTCCGAGATTGCCCGGATCCTGCAGCCGGTCGAGCACCACAAGAAGCCCCTCGGGATACGCCGCGGGACACGCGGTTTCGGGCGTTTCTACGACCGCGCAGAGGCTTTGCGGCGTTTTTGCGGAACAGATCGCGTCCATAACGCCGTCACTGACGTACACCGTTTCGATCCCCTCAAACGGTTCCGTGCCTTCCTTTGCGAACACGGTCAGAACCCGCGCGCCGGAAGCGATCGCGTCGGAAACGAGCTTGTCGCCTTCGATCAGGTGCAAGCCGGTCTCTTTGCGTTCCTTCGCGTCCTGTAATGCCCGCGTGCGCTTCACACGTTCGTTGCTTCTGCTGGTAATGATCATTTTTCTCCGTTGTGACAAAAAGCCACCTTTACCGGTGGCTTTTGTTTTTCTCAAGGATTGCTCAGTTGCTTCTTGCGACCTTGCCGGAACGCAGGCAGCGAGTGCAGACGCTCATCTTCTGAACGCGTCCGTCGACGACGACGTGCACGGTCTGGATATTCGGCGCCCAGCTGCGCTTGGTCTTGCGATTGGAATGGCTGACCAGATTGCCGGACATGGTTCCTTTCTTGCAGACTTCACAGAACTTACCCATTCAGTCCACCTCCTTGCTAAAACTCGAACATTGCGATTCTACCACAAGGTTTTGCACAATGCAAGCATTATTTTTGGAAATCTTACTTTTTTCAGAGAATATATTGCTTTTTCGGGGCTTTGCGGCAATTCCGGGACACGAAATCAGTGCATGCCGAAAAAATCGTTCTGCCGCAGCGCTTCATAGACCACGATCGCGACGGCGTTAGAAAGGTTTAAGGAGCGCTGTCCGACGCCCATCGGGATGCGGATCGCCTCGTCCGCATGCGGAACGAGGATCTTCTCCCCGAGTCCCGCCGTCTCCTTGCCGAACACGAGAAAGTCGCCGTCCCGGAAGGTCACCTCGTCGTAGCGGTGGACGGCGTGCGTGCTGCAATAGAAGAACCGCGCGTCGGGATACTGCGCCCAGACCTCCTCGATGCTGTCGTGGTAGAAGAGCGTCAGCGAATGCCAGTAATCGAGCCCGGCGCGCTTTAAGCTCTTGTCGTCAGTCGAAAAGCCCAAGGGACGGACAAGGTGCAGCGCCGCGCCCGTCACCGCGCAGGTGCGCGAGATATTGCCCGTGTTGCTCGGGATCTCCGGTTCTACCAATACGATATGCAGCATTTTGACCTCCGGTTCGGTTTCCGACATTGTATCACAGATGCGTCAAAAATGCAAAATTTCCAAAAACAAACCGAAAATCTATTGAGAATCGGAATCGACCTTGCTATAATACGGTATCATGAGTGAAATTGTGGCCATGGGCGCCGCCCGCCCGCAACCGAATACCAAAGCGACCCCGGCGCGCGACTGGAACGCGCGCCGTACGGCGTCTTCCCTGCCGAATCGCAGCGCGGAGGAACCCTTCGCCGCGGCGAACGGTACGCTGCGCTTTGCAAGCGAGCGGAGAACGGGCGCATCGGCGGCGCAGACCCGCGCCGCATCCGGTTCACAAAGCCGCACGGCGGGCACGTCTTCGCGCAGTACGCAGAGCCGTTCAACGTCTGCAAGGACCGCGTCCTCCGGGACGCGCAGCGGCTCCGGCGGGTCGAAACAGCCGCCGAAGAAGCGCAGACGCAAACGGAAAAAGACGCGCCGGCTGCTGTTTTTCGCAGCGGGCTTCCTGCTCTTTGCCGTGATCGTTCTTGTGACGTCGATCCTGCTTGCCGGAAACTGCAAGGGCTGCAAGCGCGCGCCCGACGCATCGCCGACGCCCGATCCGAACGCATCCGCGGAGCCGATCGAAACGCCGGCGCCGATCACCGACGAGACCGTCATCTCGCACGACGCGGTGATCGACGGCGTACAGGTGCGGAATCTGACCGTGCGCGAGGCGCGCGAGCAGGTGAAATCCGCGCTCGAAGCAAAGCGCGATGCCTTTGACATCACAGTCTCCTACGAATCGTACGACCCGCTGATGCTGAACGCCGATACGATCGGGCTCACTTACAGCGAAGCGGATCTTGACGATGCGCTGAAAAACGCGGCGCGCGGAACAGCGGACGAAGTCACGCTTCCGATGACCTTTGACGGCGAGCTTTTACGGAACGCGCTCTATGAGCTGAACGACAAGATCCCGAACCACGCGGTCAACGCAAGCGTGACGGTCAAGTGGAAGACCAACAAGGTCGGCGACGTCAAGTATCAGCAGCCGTACTTGGATTTCACCGCCGGAACGAACGGCGCGAAGATCGACTTCACCGATCTGGAGAATCAGATCGCCGATGCGATCGAATCGGGCGACTATACCGCGTCCTTAACGCCGAAGGTCACGGTAAGCGAACCGGAGATCACGCTCGAATCGCTGCAAAACCAGCTTACCCTGATCGGAAGCTACACGACGAGCTACTATTTCAAGGGCTCCACGTCGACGGATGCGGCGCTTGTCGAAAACCGCATGGGACGCGACGCGAACATCACCAAGGCGATCAGTATGATGCAGATCACGGAGCTGGCGCCGGGCAAGTCCTTCAGCTTCAACAAAAAGACCGGCGACCGCACCGAAAAGAAGGGTTGGGCGCTCGCGAACGCCATTCAGGACCAGACCTATACAAAGGAGCCCGGCGGCGGCGTGTGCCAGGTCAGCACGACGATCTTCAACGCGATTTTACGCGCGGGCATCACGCACATCACCCGCCGCGGACACAGCATCCCGTCCGACTATGTGACCAAGGAGTTCCGCGACGGACTCGGCTTTGACGCGACGGTGGACTCCGGTCACATCGACTTCAGCTTCAAAAACGACACCGGCCACACGATCTATATGTTCATCTACATCTCCAAAAATAAGGAGAGCGCGCGCAAGAAGAACATCAACGTCGAGATCTACGGACAGGTCGAAGAGGGCGTCGAATACCGCTGTCGCAACGAGATCATTGAGGAGATCTTCTGGAAGGACGATCCGAGCAAGATCGAGTACGAGGAGGACAAGACCCTTGCCGCCGGCAAGCAGGTGCAGGTCCGCAACCCGCACGACGGCTACCGCGTCGTGACCTATGTGGACAAATACAAGGACGGAAAGTTTATCAAGACCGTCCGCACCGAGGAGACGTTCTATAAGCCGATCTACCCGAAGTACAAGATCGGCGTCGCGGCGGAAACGCCCGTCCCGACCAAGTCCCCGAAGCCGACGAGCACGCCGGAGGATTACGGCTTCGACGAACCGTAAACACGAAAGAGAAAAGGGCTGTTCCGAAACGAACCCGCGTTTTGGAACAGCCTCTTTTTGTATTCTCGCTTCGCCCCGTGAACGGTCCGAAGAACATGCATCAACGCGCTGCGTTCCTCCGGCACCTCTTCCGCCCGCAGCAGGCAAGCGGACGCCGGAGAAAGGCATTTATGAAAGCCGCATCCACATCATTTTTTATCATACTCAGACTGCGCGCCGTCCAGAACCGCAACGCCGTCGACATACACGATCCCGTTGTTGATTATATTGTCGTTCGGGACTTCAAACTCGCTCATGAAGAAATCCACGGTGCGCAGATACAGCGCTCCGTTGTTGACGAGGCTGCCGCTGGCCTTGTACTGAATATGGAACGCACCCTGCAGGGAAACCTCGCCGTTGTTTTCATAGTTGCCGCCCACAAAGATGAAGGTCGCTCCGTCTGTCAGATTGTGCCGCCCGCCCTTTTCGATGCGGATCTGTCCGCAATGCACCGTTGTGCTCTCCCGGAAGGTGCATACGCCGCCGTTTTCGACCGCAATCGTACCGTAAACGGACTGCTTGCAGGTCGTCTTCCAGACGCCTTCGTCACGGACAGTTCCGTAAACGCTGATTGAAATATCGCTGTCTCGTTCGGTGAGAACAACGCCGGGACGAATCCGGATCTCCTCGCCGTGCGGAACGGTGACGGTTTTCATGATGCAGATATCAGTCACCAGCGGATCCTGTAAGGCTTCCGCCAGTTCGGAATACCGGTAGACCGGTGTATCGAGGCAGACGATCTCAAACGGCGTCTCGCCGAGTGCTTTCGCGGTGTCAAGCTGTCTCGAATCGATATAGACGGTCTCCAGAGACGGCGCCGACAGAAGCGGTTCGAGAGAAACCGCATCAGTATACGCGACATTCAGGATGCGCAGCTTTCGGAGATTTGCAATTTCGTCGAGCTCCGAAATATCGTTGTGCGATACGTTCCGCGTCTCCAGCTCGGAAAGCGCGCCGATCCCGTTGAAATCCGAGATCCGGTTGTGCGAAACATCCAGCAGCGTCAGCTGCTTGAGCGAAAGGATCGGCTTGATCGAATCGATCCGGTTGTTGCAGATACACAGCTCCTTCAGATCCGTGAGCAGCGCAAAATCGTCGAGCTTAGTGATACTGCCCTGCGGGATCGCCCGTTCGCTGAGCTGCGCCCAGTCGTTCTCGCCGTCCGCATAGATGCGGTACCGCGGCATCTCATACGAAGCGTTTTGCGTTTTGCCGTAAACATAGAGCGTTCCGACGTTTTCAAAATCGGGCGGCACGCCGATACGCCGCAGCGGCGAGCTCGGCAGCATCGCCTTCAACGACCGCCAGTTTAAGCCGATCAGTACCGCTGCCGTCAGAACAACCGTGCCTCCGATCGCCCAGAGCAGCGTATGCCGCCGGAGGGCTTTTTTCTGCTGTGAAGTCACGGACATCGTTTGCAGTGCCGGCGCCTTCAGCAGCTTTCTGTAAAACGCCTCATCGCTCTCCTCCCGGAATTTCGGGATCGCCTGCATCTGACCGAGCTGCATGGAAAGCCCGGGCGTCAGCCGTGTTTCCGTCAGAAAAACGGTCAGAATGGTTTTACCCATCACGCACGCTTTTCCGATGCCCTTCAGAACGGCTTTATCGCGCACCGCTTCGGGCGAAAGAAACAGCAAAATGACGGCGGCGCGCGAAAAGCAGTTCGTAAGCCGCCGTTTCGGAACGGCGCATTGGATCTTATAATGCGCAAGCGTTTGCATCACGGCGCCTGCTTCCCGCGCGTCGCTTTCGGTGAACAGCGCACAGCAAAACGGAAACCGGTTCCCAATGCTTTCCCGGTATTGATTATAGATGATTTTTCGTCTATACTTAGGGGCGAACACAATGTGGTACTTGCACAGCCATTTTGTGTGCGCTAAACTGTTTTCTTGTTTAGCCATGAAAGCTTCACTTCCTTTCTTCGTTTGAGAGCTTGGACACCCTCATTCTACAGGAAGTGAAGCTTTTTGTGTATAACCTTTGTCTCTCACCCGCATAGCGGGTGGTTTATTGTTTCGCTTCGCTCAACTGTCTGAAGACGTAACGAAAAAAAGCTGCCGGTTCATCCGACAGCCTTTCCTGTTGTGTTCCTATGCTTCGATCCCAAAGGCGCGTAAGCTGTTTTCATAGAGCGCTTCCGAAAGCGGTTCCGGATCCATGCCCCTGAGCTCGGTAAGCTTATGAAGCGTCAGCACGATGCGGCTCGGGTCGTTCCGCGTGCCGCGGAACGGCACCGGCGTCATGTACGGGCAGTCCGTTTCGATGAGCAGCCGGTCGAGCGGAAGCTTTGACGCGATCTCCCACTGATGCACCGCGTTTTTGAACGTCAGCGCGCCGCCGAACGCAATGAAAAGCCCCAGGTCGATGCATTCCTTTGCGATCTCGTAACTTGCCGAAAAGCAGTGCATCACGCCCGAAAGGTTCCCGCGATACCGCCTTAAAAGATCCATCGTGTCGCCGTGCGCCTCGCGGTCGTGGATGATGACCGGCGCGTGAAGCTCCGCCGCCAGCGCAAGCTGCGCATCGAAGCAGTCCCGCTGCACGCTGCGCGGGGAGAAATCGTAATGGTAATCGAGCCCGATCTCGCCGATCGCGAGCATGCGCTCGTGTTTGAGCGCTTCCCGGATATGATCAAGCGTTTCCGGTCTGAACTCGTCCGCCGAATGCGGATGCACGCCCGCGCTGCCGTAAAAATACGGTACGCGCGCGACCAGCTCAACGACCCGGTCGATGCCCGCCTCGTCGCAGCAGGCTTCCATGATGTGCGCGATCCCGGCTTCGGGCAGCGAAACGAGCAGCGCTTCGCGGTCTGCGTCGAACTGCTCGTCAAGTAAATGCGCGTGTGTATCGAAGATGCGCATCAGCGCACCACCCATCCGGGCGTCAGCGCCTTTGCAGGCGTGACGAACGCAAGCTCCTTATCCTCCGGATCGGAAGCGCACAGGATCATGCCGTGGCTTTCGACGCCGCAGAGCGTGACGGGCTTGAGGTTTGCAACGACCACGACCGTCTTGCCCACGAGGTCCTCGGGCTGATACCAGGTCTTGATGCCGGAGACGACCGTGCGCTGCTCGCTGCCGATGTCCACCGTCAGCTTCAGAAGCTTCTTGGCGCGCTTGACCTCTTCGCAGGCAACGACCTTTCCGAGACGTAGATCCATCTTCGCAAAGTCGTCGTAGGTGATCTCATCCTTGATCGGCAAAAGTGCCGGCGCTTCGGGCTCTTCGGGCTTTCTCTGCTTTGCCATAAGCGCTTCCGCCTTCTCCATCACGACCTTCGGATCGAGCCTTGCAAACAGGATCTCCGGCTTCTCCGCGACCTTGTTTCCGGTCTCGGGATAGACGCCGAAGGTGCGCAATGTTTCGATCGCGCGCGGCTCCGTGCCGATCTCTTTGAGGATCTTTTCCGCAGTCGCGGGAAGGAACGGTGCGAGGAGGTTTGCGCCGATCGAAATGCTCTCGATCAGATTATAGAGCACTTCCGAAAGCCGATCCGCCTTCTCGGGATCCTTTGCGAGGATCCACGGCGCGGTCTCGTCGATGTATTTGTTGCTGCGGCGGAAGATGTTGAAGATCTCGTTCAGCGCGTCGGCGATCCGGAACTCGTCCAGCGCCTTCTGCGCCGCCGGCGCGGCGTCCGTCGCGACCTTCTTGAGCTCGTCGTCGACCGGTTCCGTGACGTCGGTCCTCTTCACCGCTCCGCCGAAATACTTGTTGCTCATCGCGACCGTGCGGTTCACGAGGTTTCCGAGCGTATTGGCAAGGTCCGCGTTGAGCCGCTCGATCAGATTGTCCCATGTGATCGATCCGTCATTGTCGTACGGCATCTCGTGCAGCACATAGTAGCGCACCGCATCCACGCCGAACAGCTCGCAAAGATCGTCCGCGTACATGACGTTGCCCTTGGACTTGCTCATCTTGTCGCCCTGCTGCAGAAGCCACGGATGCCCGAAGACGGTCTTCGGCAGCGGGAGGTCAAGCGCCATCAGGAAGATCGGCCAGTAGATCGTGTGGAAGCGGATGATGTCCTTTCCGATCACATGCAGATCGGCGGGCCAGAGTTTATTGAACAGCTCGGTCGATTCCCCGCCGCATTCGTAGCCGATGCAGGTGATGTAGTTTGCGAGCGCGTCGAGCCAGACGTAGACGACGTGCTTCGGATCGAAGTCGACCGGAATCCCCCACTTGAACGACGTGCGCGATACGCACAGGTCCTGCAGCCCCGGCAGCAGGAAGTTGTTCATCATCTCGTTCTTGCGCGATACGGGCTTGATGAAATCCGGATGCGTATTGATGTACTCGATCAGCTGCGGCGCGTACTTGCTCATCTTGAAGAAGTACGCTTCCTCCTTCGCGGGCTGCACCTCTCTGCCGCAGTCGGGACACTTGCCGTCCACAAGCTGCGAGGGCGTGAAGAACGATTCGCACGGCACGCAGTACATGCCCTCGTAATATCCCTTATAGATATCGCCCTTGTCGTACATATATTTGAAGATCTTCTGTACGGCTTTGACGTGATCCTCATCGGTCGTGCGGATAAAGCGGTCGTACCTCGTGCCGACAAGGTCCCAAAGGCGCTTGATCTCGCCCGCGACGTTGTCCACATATTCCTTCGGCGTGATGCCCGCCGCCTTCGCCTTTTCCTCGATCTTCTGACCGTGCTCGTCCGTGCCGGTCTGCAGATATACGTCATAGCCCTCGTAGCGCTTCCACCGCGCGATGGAATCCGCAAGGATCGCCTCGTAGGTGTTGCCGATGTGCGGCTTGCCGGACGCGTACGCGATCGCGGTGGTGATGTAATACTTCTGTCTCATATGCAAACTCTCCTTTATGGGTAGACATTGTACGGATTTTCCGCCGGTTTGTCAATGCTCAATGCGCGGCTGCCGACGCCGCTGCCGCCGAGCTGCACGCGATCGAAGCGCAAATCACCGCCTGCTGCGCGGCGATCATGGCGATCGCGCTTTGCTGTGCCGCCGCGTTCACGATCCCGTCCCGCCCGCGCATGTGATACGCGGAAACGAGCATCGCCGCGTGCATCATGCGCGTTTTACGGTCGTAACCGAAAACGGTATAGCCGCTCTGCCCTTCGAGCATGGCGTCGACCTCGAGCATTTCGTTCACGACCGTCTCGACCGGCGCGCTGTCCGCCGCAAACGCCGCCAGCGCCGAAAGCTCCCAGTTTTTGCCGTACTTTCCTCCCGCGGCGCGGATCGCGTCGTACAGCGCGATCACCTTCCCCGCCTTGTCCGCCGGCACGCCGTCGATCATGGCAAGCACATGGGAAGCCGCCTGGATGCCGTCGCCCTTCAGAAACCGCTCGTCGAGCAGGCGGTAGCACGCCTCCGCATCCGCGATCAGTTCGTCGTCGCTCTTCGGGCTCTCGGCAAGCAGGATCGCAAAGACGGAATCCTCCTGTCCGGTCAGAAACGGATGTTCTTTCTTCATGCGCCGATAGAGCGCTTTGCCGCGCGCCGCGAGCGCCGGCACGTCCGAATCTTCAGCGGAATCGGTCAGCAGCAGCGCCGCGAGCGCCAGAAACTCCGAGCGCATAAAATGCTCCTTCAGGATCGCATAGTTCGCGGAAGCGCGTTCCCAGCGTTTCTGCGGGTCTTCGCACAGCGCAAGCTTGCAGGCAAGCGGCGTCAGAATGCTACCGCGGAAGTTGGAAAAGATCCCGGCTTCGCTCTTGATCAGCTGTTTGCAGTCCGCAAGCTTCTCCGGATCGACCGGTCGGTCCGCCGTCACATACAGGTTTGCGGCTGCCGGATAGCTGTAGGTGCTTTCCATGCGAAAGACCGACTTGACCGCTTCGCGCGCCTCCAGATACCGGACGGCGATCGTCTGCAATTCCGTATTCATTGTTATCCTCCCGAATGACCGTTCTTCTTTTCGATCACAAACACCCACGGGCTTAAGCCGCCCGCCGCCGTGCGGCGCTTTTCGCGAAGCCGAAGCTGCGGATGGTCCTTGATCAGACGTTCCATAAGCCTGCCGTCCGCGGTATAGAGCACCGCGACGCCGTGCTCGTTCATGTAATACGGCAGCCGCCGCAAAAAGCGCGCGTACAGCGCTTCGTTCTCCTGATGCGAGCCGACGCGGTTGCCAAACGGAAGGTTACTGATCACGAGATCCGCGCCTTCCTTTGTTTCAAAATGCAGGATGTCGCGGCAGATAAACCGCGCGCGGCTTCCTGTCGCCTTCGCGTTTTCCCGCGCGATCCGAACCGCCGTGCTGCTCTTGTCCACGCCGACGATCGCCCTGCAGCGTGCCTGTTCCTCGCAGGCGAACAGCAGCGAGCCGGACCCGCAGAACGGGTCGAATACGGCGGGACGCTCGCATTTTGCAAGCGACAGCGCGTAACGGGCAAGCGCGTAGCCGAGCGCCGGATGGATCGACGCGGGCAGCGTGCCCTTCCGCCACGGATAGCGCTCGTCTTTGACGTTCCAAAGCTTCCAGTAGAGATCGCACACATCGTTTCGCGAATCGATCCGAAGCTCGCAGTCGTACGCGGACGGATTGTTGCGCCCGTCCAAAAGACCCTTGAGCTTTTCGATGAAGCCGGTGCGATCCTTTAAGTATCCGCGGATCTCGATGCGGTAAGAGGTGCCGATGCAGGTTTTCGCCGCCGCCGCGATCGCCTTCGGCTCCATCGGGACGTTCCGTTCGATCGGCAGCAGCGCTTCGGTCATGCAGTTTGCGCGATAGACCTTCGCGACGTCAGCGGTAAAGAGCCGTACCGCGTCGCCCTGTATCCTGCCCGAAAACCCGAGCACGGAAAGCTCGTCAAAAAGCTCCGCCGCAAAGCCCTTCGGCGCAAAGCACAGGATCTCGCGCGGCGCCGAAAGCGTCTCCAGCGTGCGTTCCGGCTGTTCGGCAAACCGCTGCAAGGCTTTTTCGTATGCGATCGTGATCTCGGCGATATGCTTGTCCGTTTCAACTGATTCGGAAACCGGGATGCGGTAAGAAAGCAGCGCGTCCTTTTCATTCAGCCTGCCGAGCGCAAGGATCAGGCTCGGCACGGCAAACAGCGTTTCTTCGGTTTCGAGTGCATGGGTAAGCAGCGGCGCATCGGCTTCGTTTTCGAGCGCGCCGATCAGCCGATAGACGTTCTTGCGCGCCTTCGGCTGTTCGCTTTTTACCAGCGCGGCAAGGATCGACCGGTCGCCGAGCGCTTCTTCGATCTCCGCCCTGCCCTGCTTCGTCTTTGCGATCGCGCAGAGCGCGGACAGCGCTTCCGCCGCCGTCTCGCCGTTCAGTTTTTCAAAAAGCTCCGCCGTCGTCATGCGTTCGCCGCTTCGCGGATCAGCCGCAGGATCATGTCCGTTCCGTCGACGCCCTCGGCTTTCTGCATGGTTTCGATATACGTCCCGCGCGCATCGTACAGCGCACAGACCTCCCTGAGAACGGAATCCGCATTGACCTCGTCCGCAAGGAGCACCCGCGCATAGCCGCGCTTTTTGAAATATTCCGCGTTCAGCTCCTGATCGCCGCGCGTGGAAGCACCGGAAAGCGGCAGCAGCAGCATCGGCTTATGCAGGGCGAGCAGCTCGAATACGGCGTTCGCGCCCGCGCGGGACACGACGACGTCCGCAAGCGAAAAGAGGTCCGCCATCTCATCCTTGATGTATTCATACTGTACATAGCCGGGCATTCTGACGCTCTCGTCCAGCTTGCCCTTGCCGCAAAGATGCACGACGTCGAATGTTTTCAAAAGCTCCGGAAGCGCTTCGCGCACGGCGACGTTGACCGAAAGCGCGCCGAGACTGCCGCCGGTGACGAGCAGCACGGGCTTGTCGCCTTTTAGTCCGGTGAACGCAAGCGCCCGTTCGCGCGAGCCGGTATACAGCTCCGGACGGATCGGCGTTCCGGTGTGCACGCCCTTATTGCCCTTCACAAACGGCACGGTGTCCGAAAACGTCACGAGTACCTTGTCGGCAAAGTGCGCGTCGATCTTGTTTGCAAGTCCCGGCGTATAGTCCGATTCGTGCGTCAGCACGGGGCAGATCCCCTTTGCCGCCGCCACGACGGGTACGGAAACATAGCCGCCCTTTGAAAACAGCACGGCGGGCTTCAGCTTCTTCAGGATCCGCTTTGCCTGGTGATAGCCCTTCTGCACATGGATCGGCATCGTGAGCGTCTTGAGGCTTGCGTAGCGGCGAAGCTTGCCCGAGTCGATCTCGTGATAGGTCACGTCCGGGACCGTGCTTAAAAGGTCCTTTTCCATGCCGGACGTGCCGATATAGTGAATATCCCACTCCGCGCGGTCCAGTTTCTCGATCAGCGCGAGGTTCGGCGTCACATGTCCTGCCGTGCCGCCGCCCGTAAAGACGATGGTTTTCTTCATGTCATTCTCCTCCGATCCTATCCTATGCGTATAAAAGATCCCTTTTGCTCTGTTCTCCCCCATGCGGCCCTGCCGCAATCCCCGTCCTTTGGACAATTCATGCGCCGCGGGCGCAATCTATTACAACCCTCCCGGCTCGTTCCTCGCCGCCCTCCCTTACACATGGAGGGCAAGATTTTATCCGTATCCCGTAGGGACGGGCATTGCCTGTCCGCCGAAGCAGCGGACGATCGGTGATCGTCCCTGCAGATCGTTCATGCGCGTGTAGGGGAAACGGCGACGCGGGAAGCGTGTGACGGCGCCGTAACACAATGCCAACGGATCGTAGGGGGATATTCAACGCGCGACGGCACCTCTGAAACGGAGCGAAGCGGAGTGTAAAGTCCTCCCGGACGCCCCGCATGCGCCGCAGGCGCCCTTACTCTCCGCTGCCGGTCGACGACAAGAACGCAAGATTCGTCTTGCCGGGCTTGGTCAGATCGTCGTCCTTCAAAAGCACGCGCGCGATGACGAATTTCATCAGCGAGTATTCCTCCGGCAGATTCTGCATGTCGAGCTCCAGCATGACGAGCACCAGACGTTCGTCCTCCGGCTTGACCTCGGAGCCGTCCTTGTTCGCCTTGCGGAAGCCGATGAACCACGCGATTTCCTTCGCCGCCTGCTCGTTCTTGTCCTTCTTGTTGCCGATCTCCGCGGTACCCGTTTTGCCGGAGATGATAAAGCTTCTGACGCCGAGATAACGTCCTGTGCCGCCGTGGTCCTGCGGGAGCTTGCAGACGCCGATCATCATGTTCGCCATCGTCTCCGCGTTCTTTTCCGAGCAGATCGTTTTCCAGACCTCGTTTTCGGTATGGCGGTACGTTTCGGTGTAGTTCTGTCCCTCCGCCTGCCAGATCGATTCGACGACGTGCGGGACCGGCGCTTTGCCGCCGTTGCGGAACGCGGCGATGTAGCACGCCATCTGCAGCGGCGTGACCAGCAGCTCGCCCTGTCCGTATCCGCTCATGGCGAGCAGGCTGTACGTTTCGGTGCTCTTTTCGTTCTTGATCTGCGACGGCATTGCCGGAATGTCGAACGGCACGGTCTCCCCCATGCCGATGAACGACAGGTATTCCTTGAACCGATCCCAGCCGAGCTTCAAGGCGAGCCAGGCGAAGAAGATATTGTCCGAATCGATGATGCTCGATTCCATGTTCATCGGCGTATGCCGGTTCGAGGAGCCGGTACGGGTGATCTCATCGATGCCGGTATAGGCATAGGTGCCGCGCTTGACCTCCCACACGTCCTTCCAGCCGCTCGACGTCTTATACCGCGCGTTGTGGATGTGCTGCATCTCCTCCTCCGGGAAGAGCGTGTCCGGCGTGACCGTGCCCGCTTCGAGCGAGCCTACGCCGGTAAACGGCTTGAACGTCGATCCCGGCGCGTAAAGACCCTGGATCGCGCGGTTCAACATCGGCGTCTGCGGGTCCTTTGTCAGCGCTTCGTACGCTTCGGTGCCGACGGCGCCGCGGCTGAACGCTTCCACGTCGTAGTCCGGGAACGAATACATCGCCTGGATCGCGCCGCTGTGCGGGTTCATCACGATCACGGTGCCGGAGATGTTGTCCGTATAGACGACGGTCTTGACGACCTCCTCGACCCGCTGCTGCATCTTGATGTCCAGCGTCAGATGCAGGTCCTGCCCGTCCTTCGCCGGGTTGTTGTACAGCGTCTGCCGGTTCGTGCCGTCCAGACCCTGGATGTACGCGTACCCGCCCTTTTCGCCGCGCAGCAGCGTTTCGTACTGCTGTTCAAGTCCCGCGTAGCCCAGCCAGCTGTCCTTTTCGTATGCGTCGAGGTCCGCCTCGGTAAACTTGTATCCGCTGTATTCCTCGTCCCGTTTCTTCTTGTCGTCGGTCTTCGTTTCGTCCGCGTCCGCCTGTTCCTCCGACTCGGCGGTCGGGTCGGCACTTGCGTCCGGCTCGGCGCTCGGGTCGGCGCTTGCGTCCGGCTCGGCACTCGGATCGGCGGTTTCCTCCGGCTCGGCGCTCGGGTCGGCGGTCTCCTCCGGCTCGGCGCTCGGCTCAACGGTCGCGTCCGGCTCTGCCTCGGCATTCTTTGCGTCGCGGGCGTTGCGCAGCTTTTCCAGGTCCTTCCACGTCGCCTTCCACATGACCGCCGCAAAGCCCAGAAGGTGGGACGCGCTGCGTCCGTACGGGTACGCGCGGAAACGCGTGGAGGTCATGGCGCCGTTGCGGTCGATGCCGATGCCGGTGATGCTTAAAAGCCGGTCTTCGAGCGTTTCGTCCACCTGATCCGGATAGAGCTTTGCGATGACCGCGGAGGAGTTTTTGCTGTAGATCGCGTCGTGCACGATCTCTTCATACTCGTCCTGCGGCGTACCGGAGGGCTTCAGGATCGGGATCGCAAGGATCTGCTTTAAGACCTCCTCCTTCTGGTCCTCGGGGATCTGGTTCGGTACGCAGAACACCGTGACCGGGGAGAGGTTTTTGACGAGCAGCTCGCCGTTGCAGTCGAAGATCTCGCCGCGCTTCGGGTAGTTGACGCCGACCAGCAGCTTGTCCCCCCATTCCATCGTCGGGAAGATCAGCGCCGGCGTCCACTGGATGCCCCAGCGTCCGTTTTCGTAGAGCGCGTTGATCGTGTAGTCGTTGACCATCTCGCCGAGCGCGGTGTCGTAGGTCATCTGAAAATCGACCGAGCTTGTGATCGACGCATCCGAAACGGTCTTTACAAGGTAGGAGATCTCCTTTAAGCCCACCGCGTCGAAGATCTGCTGATACTTTTCCGCAAACTCCTTTGCGGAAATCATCGGATCGCCCGCCTTCGTGCTCGTGCCGCTCGTGTTCTTGACGGAGTCGGACAGCATGTCGAACGCCGCGCCGTAACTGCCCTCCGCAATGTATTCGATAAACGCAAGGCAGACGTCGCTGCCTTTTCCGCGCGCCGATGCACAGCCGGCGGGCAGCGCCGCGCCGAACAGCATCAGCAAGATCATCAGTATACTGATCCCTTTTTTCATCTCTCATGAACCTCGGGTGATAAATTTCCGTTTATCATTATAACAGATGAAACGCAATTTGTGCGTTTTTTTTGCGATGTTTTCAAAAAAGACGCTTTTCGGTCGCATTTTCTTCATACGATGGACCATGAACACTGTGATTCTGTTTCTTTTGATCGCGGGGATCGGCGTCTCGTTCGCTTCCGGGACCGCCGAAGGCGTGCTTTCCGCGCTGCAGCAGGGCGCCGCCGACGCGATCGAAACTGTGCTGCGGCTTTCCGGTGCGTATCTTCTTTGGATGGGGCTTCTGAACATCGCGGAACGCGCCGGACTCATCAAGACGCTCAGCAGGCTGTTGTCCCCCGTTCTGCGGCTGCTGTTTCCGAACGCGGGCAGCGCAAAGGAGGCGATCTCCCTGAACCTTGCCGCGAACATGCTCGGCATGGGCAACGCCGCAACGCCTTACGGGATCTCCGCCATGCGGCTTCTGAACGAATCGAACCCGCATCCGGGCGCTGCGACGAACGAGATGTGCGTGCTGCTCGTGATCAACGCGTCGTGCCTGGAGCTCTGGCCCGCAGCGCTCGTCGGCATGCGAACAAGCTTCGGCTCTTCCGCCCCGTCCGCCGTCGTGCTGCCGACGCTGCTCTCCTCCCTTGCGGCGACGCTCGCCGCCGTCGTGCTCTGCCTGATCTTCACACGCCCATGCCGATCGCGATCCTGATCCTTCTTCTGCTGCTGTACGCCGCCGTTCGCCGCGTCAACGTCTTTGAAGCGTTCCGCGAAGGCGCGGCACGGGCGATCCCACTGCTCGTTTCGATCCTGCCGACGCTTGCGGTCTTTTCCGCCGCCATGGGGCTGTTCCGCGCAAGCGGGGCGTTCGATCTGCTTTCCTCGTTCCTCTCCCCCGCGCTCCGTGTGCTCGGTGTCGATCCTGCGCTCGTGCCGCTGCTGCTCGTGCGCCCGTTTTCCGGCAGCGCCGCGATCGCCGCGCTCTCGGATATCTTCACGCAGTACGGTCCCGATTCGCGCACAGGGCTCACCGCAAGCGTGCTTTTGGGCTCCTCCGAAACGATCTTTTATACGCTTGCGCTGTACTTCGGCAGCGTCGGGATCAAAAAGACGCGCTTCACCGTGCCCGCCGCGCTCCTCTCCCTGTTCACCTCCGTCGCGACGGGGCTGCTCTTTTCGTCTCTTTTCTTTCATTGACGCGAGACAATTCACAGCGGAGTCGGCAGGGACTCAGCAGCTTGACGGACGGGCGATGCCCGTCTCTGAGGATGAATTGCCTTCGGCATGAATTACGTCCGCGGCGCATGAATGGTCCTTCGGACATGAATTGCCCTTGCGGGCATGAATTTCATAGACATTTCGAGACGCCTGTGGTATGATATAATTGAAAATATGCAGTATTGTCCGGAGGCAAACAAGCTATGTTGATCGACAGTCGAATCCTCGTCGGCAAGGGCGAGACCGAAGCCTTTATCCGTCCCGAAATGGCAAACCGCCACGGCATGATCGCCGGCGCGACCGGCACGGGCAAGACCATCACCCTGAAGGTCATGGCGGAATCGTTTTCTGACCTCGGCGTGCCGGTGTTCTTAGCCGACGTCAAGGGGGATCTGAGTGGCTGCTGCAAACCCGGCGAGATGACCGAGAAGATCGCAAGCCGTTTGGAGGGGATCGGCATCGATCCCGAGGGGTTTGAAATGCGGCGGTATCCCGTGCGCTTCTGGGACGTGTACGGCGAGGGCGGACATCCCGTGCGCACGACCGTTTCCGAGATGGGCGCGGAGCTTCTTGCCCGGCTTCTGAACCTCACAGACGTGCAGACCGGCGTACTCTCCATTGCGTTCCGCGTTGCGGACGACAACGGCTGGCTGCTGATCGATCTGAAGGACCTGCGCGCCATGATCGCCTACATCACGGAGCACGCGGCGGAGCTTCTGCATCAGTACGGCAACATCAGCAAGCAGTCCGCCGGCGCGATCCAGCGCGCGCTCTTGCAGCTCGAGGACGCGGGCGGGAACCTGTTCTTCGGCGAGCCCGCGATCGACCTCAACGACTGGATGCAGGTCGACGAAGCCGGCAGAGGCTATATCAACATCTTCCACTGCGCAAAGCTCTATCAGAGCCCGCTTTTGTACTCGACCTTCATGTTGTGGCTTCTTGCCGAGCTTTTTGAGGAGCTCCCGGAGGTCGGCGATCCCGAAAAGCCGAAGCTCGTGTTCTTCTTCGACGAGGCGCATCTTCTGTTCTCCGACGCGAAGCGCGCGCTGAAAACCAAGGTCGAACAGGTCGTGAAGCTGATCCGCTCGAAGGGCGTCGGCGTCTATTTCATTTCGCAGCAGCCGAGCGATCTGCCGGATCCGGTGCTTGCGCAGTTGTCGAACCGTGTGCAGCACGCGCTCCGCGCCTATACCCCCGCCGAGCAGAAGGCGATCAAGACCGCCGCGGCGACGTTCCGCGTGAACCCGAGCTTCAACACCGAGGAGGTGCTTTCTGAGCTCGGCACCGGCGAAGCGCTGGTGAGCTTTTTGGACGCGAAGGGACGTCCGTCGATCGTTGAGCGCTGCACGATCCTGCCGCCGCAGTCGATGATGGGCATGATCGACGACGAGCGCAGAAAAGCGGAGATCATGGCGGACGGGCTTTACGGCAAGTACGACGAGGCGGTCGACAACGAATCCGCCTATGAGATCCTGACCGGCAAGGCGCAGGAGGAAGCCAAAGAGAAGGCAGAAGCCGAACGCGAGGAAGCGGAAGCGAAGGAACGCGAACGGCAGGAAAAGGAAGAAGCCAAGGCGAAGGAAAAAGCCGAAAAGGAAGAAGCGAAGGCAAAGGCACAGGCGGAAAAGGAAGCGCTGCGTGAAAAGGCAAAAAAGAAAAAGAAGACCGCGTCCGCGATGGGCAAGGTCGCCTCGTCCGCCGCGAACACGATCGGCAGAGAGGTCGGCAAATCGCTCTTCCGCGGGATTTTGGGCACACTGAAAAAGATCTTCTGAGGAGGAACGCATATGCCGCTGTACTGTGAAAACTGCATGAAACTGGTCGAAGGACCCTCCTGCCCGCGCTGCAGAAACCGGAAACTTCGGAACGTCGCGCCCGGCGATTTCTGCCAGGTCGCCGACGTGCACTATATGCAGGCGGAGATGCTCAAGGAGCTGTTCGCCGACAACGACATCCCCTGCACGGAGCGATCCGCGCTCGGCGCCGGGATCACCGTGAACCTCGGCGTGAACGTCGGGACCGTGCGGCTCTATGTGCCGTACGATCGGCTCGACTTTGCAAAGGAGCTCTACGACGTCTATTTCAACAGCCCCGAAGCGCCGGATCCCGCGCCGGATCCCGCGCCGGAACGCGAGCTGCTCGTCGGACACGTCTACCGCCACTTCAAGGGCGGACTTTATCGCGTCGAGGACGTCGCGAAGCATTCCGAAACGCTCGAAGAGTACGTCGTCTACCGCAAGCTGTACGGGGACCGGTCGCTTTGGATCCGTCCGAAGGAGATGTTTTTGTCGCCGGTCGACCGGGAGAAGTATCCAGACGCTATGCAGGAATACCGCTTTGAGCCGTATGACGGCGAAGAGACCGGTGAATCTGAATAATCGGCTCATTTCCGCATATTCTTGCATCGGCTGTATACGCCCGTATACGGCGATTCTGCATGATTTTTCGGTAATGCGGATGTAAAATCCGTGCAAAATATTCATATAATGTTTGCATTTTTGTCTGCCCGGTGCTATACTCGGGATCGCCATCGAGAGTGCGCGAGAGACAAGCTTGATGACCGCACAGCAACCTGCCTCAGTAAGGTGCTAACGCTTGTATGATGGCATATCAAAACCGTTTCGTCCCGGCAGTTTGCCGGGACTTTTTCGTTCTTGTAAAAATTTTGCGGAAAAATAAAAAAAATGCACCGCAAACGCTTGATATGTGGTATTATAATAGATAAGTTTTTTATCATGAGGTGTTCTATGGAGAAAAAACGCAGCGGATGGGTACGGATCATCACGATCCTGCTGGTGCTGGCTCTGGTCGGCGGCGGTGCGTATTATATTTATCAGCAAAACGCGGGAGACGACGAGCCGACGGTCTTTGTGCAGTCCGTCGCTTCGATCACGGGCATGGGCAACGTCGGGCTCTATGCGCAGTACAACGGCATCGTCGAGGCGAAGGACGTCATCGAGGTCAATCCCTCCGCCGGCATGACCGTGAAGGAATGCTTCGTTTCGGCAGGCAGCAAGGTCAAGGAAGGCGACCGTCTGTTCCGCTACGACGTGGACGATATGGAGCTTCGGCACGCGCAGATGCAGATCGATATCGGCGGGCTCGAAAACAACCTCCGGACCTATCGCGAACAGCTCGAAGCGCTCAAAAAGAAGCTGGCGAAGGCAAAGGAAGACGAGCGCTACGAGATCGAGCTGGACATCCAGACAGTCGAGCTTGCGATCCGCAAGGCGGACTACGATCTCAACGACCAGCGCAAGAAGGCGGATGAAATGCAGGCTCTGATCGACGCGAGCGAGGTCTTCTCCCCCGTGACGGGCACGGTGCGCTCCGTACGCGACAATTCCGGCGGGTACGATCCGTTCGGCTACGGATACGGCGAAAGCAGCACCGCCTACATCACGATCATCGCGGGCACGGCGTTCTGCGTCAAGGGCACCGTGAACGAGCAGACTGTCTTTACGCTCTATGCCGGCATGCCGGTTCTGATCCGCTCGCGCGTGAACGATACCGTTCTGCACGGGACAATCTATCGCATCAATACCGACGCGCCGGATACGAGCTCCGGAACGTCTTACTATGACGGCGGCGGCGAACGCGCCAGTCGGTACGCGTTCTATGTTGAGCCGGAGAGCATCGAGGGGCTTCTGATCGGACAGCACGTCCTGATCGATCTCAACGCGAACGAGGAAACGAGCAGCATTCTGAAGCTTCCCGCTTCGTTCCTGTTCTCCGAGGGCGATTACTTCTTCGTCTGGGCGGTCGACGCAGACGGGCGCATCGAAAAGCGCAACATCACGGTCGTTGCGTACGAGGAGGAGACCGAATGCTTCCAGGTCTCGGGCGGGCTGACGCTGCGGGACCGCATCGCGTTCCCGGATCCGACGGTCCATGCGGGCATGCTTGCCACGGAGACCGCATTCACGGAGCCGTCCGAAAACAACCTCCTTAACGGCGGACAGGGCGTCGGCAACGGCGGCTGGGGTACGACGGAGGAGGATGATTTCGGCATGGACAATGTCACCTCCGATATGGTTCCCGGCGGATTCGGAGGCTGATATGCTGATTCGTCTGGAGCACATCGAAAAAACATACGGCACGCCCGAGCACCCCGTCCCGGTCCTGCACGACGTCAATTTCACCATGCAGGAGGGCGAGTATTACGCGATCATGGGACCTTCCGGATCGGGCAAGTCGACGCTGATGAATATCTTAGGCTACCTCGACACGCCGACGAAGGGCGTCTACTACTTTGAAGACGCCGACAACAGCAGCGCGTCCGATATGCAGATGGCGCGCATCCGAAACCGAAAGATCGGCTTCGTGTTTCAGTCGTTCCACCTGCTGCCGCAGCGGCGCGCCTGGGAAAACGTCGCGCTTCCGCTGCTGTACGGCAACGTGCCGAAGAAGGAACGCCGCGCACGCGCCGAAAAAGCGCTCACCGAGGTGGGACTGAAGGACCGCATGGACTTCTTCCCCACCCAGCTTTCCGGCGGACAATGTCAGCGCGTGGCAATCGCGCGGGCGATCTGCACCGATCCGAAGCTGCTGCTTGCGGACGAACCGACCGGCGCGCTGGATTCCAAGTCCGGTCAGCAGATTATGGACATCTTCGACAAGCTGCATGAGCGCGGCATGTCGATCATTATGATTACGCATGAAATGGCTGTGGCAAAGCGCGCGTCGCGCATGCTGCACATCTATGACGGCATTCTGACGGGAGGCGATGCTCAATGAAAATGAAAAAGACATTGAAGATCATTCTCATCTGCGTACTCTCAGTCGCTCTGGTGGGCGGCAGCGTATTCGCGTACGTCAAGCTCAGAAAGCCGGACCCGTGCGAGGTCTATCCCGCCATGGACTGGATGCTGTCCTACATGCCGAATCAGTCCTACCTGTACGGCATCGTGACCTCGGACGCGTCGCAGACCGTCACAAAGAGCGCCGACCGCACCGTTTTGGAGATCTTTGTGAATCCGGGAGACACCGTTTCTGTCGGCGATTCGCTGCTGCGCTACGACGCGACCGACGCGCAGCTGAGCTACGAGCAGATCCAGGTGGAGCTTGCGAAGCTCGAAAACAAGCTCCGTTCCGAATATTACGAGTATAAAAAGTATTCTCAGCACGAATACCCGAGCCCGGTCGTATCGCCGACGCCCTCGCCGAAGCCCAGTGCAACAGCATCCACGCGCCGCGGCAGGACCGAAGCGCTTTCGGCTGCTTTGCGAAACGGTTCCGAAGCCCCGATCGGCGGTACGGGCACCGAAGCCGATCCCTATCTCTATGAGCTCGGCGCCGAGGACGCCGTGACCTATGCCTTCCTGCAGTCGCTCTTTGCCCTGTCGCAGGAACACAGCGCCGCGGTGTTTGCACGCGTTTCACAGCCGCAGGCGACGATCCTGCTTTCGGTCACGCCGGAAGCGGAGGTCCGCTTCTCGGTCACGGTCGCCGGCAGCGCAACGCCCGCGCCGACCGCAGTGCCTTCCGATACGTCCGCGCCCGGCAGCGGTGAGCCGGCTCCTACGACGCCCGGCAGCGAAGAATACCCGTCCGATCCGCCGACCGGCGGTACGGGCACCGCAGCCGATCCGATCGTTTACGTCTATACGTCCGGCACGACCGTCCCGTTCAGCTTCCTGCATGCGCAGAGCGAACAGGCAAAGACGCTCGGCGCAAGCCGCTATGTGACCCTTAAGGCAGATTGCTTTACGGTCAATCTGGTGTTCCTTGCGGACGGTACGTTCTCGTTTACCACGACCGTACAGCCCTCCGTGACCCCGACGCCGACACCGACACCGACGCCGACCCCGACGCCGACTCCGACGCCGACAGCGGATCCTTCCGAGACGCCGACCGCGGATCCTTCCGAGACGCCGACCGCAGATCCCTCGGAAACGCCGACAGCGGATCCTTCCGAAACGCCGACAGCGGATCCTTCGGAGACGCCGACCGCAGATCCCTCCGAAACGCCGACAGCGGATCCTTCCGAAACGCCGACCGCTACGCCGACGGCAACGCCTTCTCCGACGCCGACGGCAACGCCTTCTCCCACCCCTACGCGCACGCCGACCCCGACGCCTACGCGCACGCCGACCCCGACGCCTACGCGCACGCCGACCCCGACGCCCACGCGCACGCCGACCCCGACGCCCACGCGTACCCCGACGCCGCGTCCTTCGCGTACCCCGACGCCGCGTCCGTCCCGTACCCCGACGCCGAGACCGCAGCGCACGCGCACCCCGACACCGCGTCCGACGCGCACCCCGACACCGCGTCCGCGAGTCACCCCGACGCCCACGCCGTACGACGAATATGCGCACATGACCGCAGCGGAGCGTCAGGAGCGCGCAAAGGAGATCGAAGCGAGCATCCGGCAGGATGAGCTTACCTACCGTCAGCTTGTGCTTGACCTCGAAAAGGCGGAGCACGGCGGTCTGGACGGCGTTCTGTATTCCGAGATCGACGGAACGGTGACGCAGGTCAAGCAGCCGGACGAGGTTGAAAACGGCGAGGTGATCCTGGAGATCCTCGGCGGAACCGGGCTGCACATCAGCGTGATCGTCGGCGAGGATGAGCTTGCGGACTATCCCGTCGGCACGCAGCTTACCGGCTTCTCCTATCAGATGCAGGCAAACGTGACGGCGCAGGTAACGAGCGTCGGCACGGTCCCGGTCAGTACCAACTATTCCGGCAGCGGCAATCCCAACTCCTCCGGGTATCCGCTGACCCTCGACATCATCGGCGACGTCGTTCCCGGCGTCGGCGAATACATCGAGTTTTCCAGCTATACCTCGCTCTACGAGCAGGGCGTGATCTATCTGCACGAAGCATTTTTGCGCGAGATCAACGGCACGACCTATGTGTACGCCGCAAACGGCGACGTCCTCGAAAAATACGCCGTTCAGACCGGCAGCCGTCAGAACGAGTATGTGGAGCTGATCAATTCGCCCATTACCCCCGAAGACCGCATTGCGTTCCCGTACGATAAGAACTGCAAGGAAGGCTCTCCGGTCACCGACGCCAAGGGCAGCATGTTCTACGGCGGCTGGTAAGGGGGTTTGAACGATGTTGGAAAACTTCCGCGAAGCCTTTGACGGCATTCGCTCCCACAAGCTCAGAAGCGCGCTGACGATGCTCGGCATCATCATCGGCATCGCCAGCATCATTGCGATCTCCTCCACGATCATGGGCACGAACGAGCAGATCAAGCAGAACCTCGTCGGTTCCGGCTCGAACGTCGTGACCGTGCGCCTGTACCAGGGCGATTATCCGTTTGAAAGCGCATGGATGGCAGTTCCGGATTACATCCCGCAGCTGACGGACGAAACGCTTGAAGAGATCCGCGCGGTTCCGGAGATCGAAAGCGCGGCATACTATGCGCAGCGCGACGGCTACGGACAGGTCCGAAGCGGCGGCAATTCGCTTTCCGCCGGCACCGTCTACGGTGTGGATCAGGACTTTCCGGAGGTATACGGCTACACCGTGCGCGCGGGACGCGGTCTGACCGAAAGTGATTGCCTGAGCTTCCGCAAGGTCGCCATGATCGACGAGGCGGTCTCCTCCGCGCTGTTCTCCGGGAAAAACCCGGTCGGGCAGACGCTCGACATCAACGGCGAGCCGTACGTTGTGATCGGCGAGTTCACGCGCGCATCGGACTTCCGGCCCAAGGTGAACACGCTCGACGAATACTTCACCTACAACCAGTCGACCGGCGGCAAGGTGCTGATCCCGTTCTCCACCTGGCCGGTGCTGTTCCGCTACGACGAGCCGCGCTCGCTTGTGATCCGCGCCGTGAATACCGATTCCATGACGACGGCGGGCAGAAAAGCCGAGGAGATCCTGAACGGCACGATCGCGCAGGAAAACCCCGAGATCCGCTATAAGAGCGAGGACCTTCTGGAACAGGCAAAGAACCTGCAGGAGCTTTCAAGCGCCACGAACCGTCAGCTCATTCTGGTTGCGGGCATCTCGCTGATCGTCGGCGGCATCGGCGTGATGAACATCATGCTGGTGTCGGTCACCGAACGCACGCCGGAGATCGGACTCAAAAAAGCGCTCGGCGCGCGCAGGCGGCGCATCTCGGCGCAGTTTCTGATCGAAGCGGGCGTGCTGACCTGTCTCGGCGGCGTTTTGGGCGTGCTCATCGGCATTGCGCTCGCTTACGCCATCTCCGCCTCGACCGGCGTACCGATCTTCATCAGCTGGGTCATTGTGCTTGCCACCGTCGTGTTCTCCTTCGTCATCGGCATGGCGTTCGGCGCGATCCCCGCCTACCGCGCGGCGCGTCTCGACCCGATCGAAGCGCTCCGGCACGAATAACCGAATCATACAAAAAAACAGGGGGCTGTCCGAAATGAACAGCCCCCGTTCTGTATGCAGCGTTTCTTATGCGCGTGTTCCTTATGCGGCGTCCGGGATATCGTATTGCTTCCGCAGCGCGTCGTAGCGGTCGATCGCGCTCTTCAGCCGCTCCTCCATCTTCTCCGCGGGGCAAAGCCCGTCGGCGTCATAGAGAAGTCCCATAAAGGCGAGAGGATACACCACCGGCGGATGTTCAAGGTCCAGAAGCGTCATGCCGCGCAGCTGATCGACCGACTGATAGACGAGGTCGACCGTGATATAGCTCTTGCCCGCCGCGTCGCTCCAGCGGCAGAATACCACCTTGCAGCCGATCGGCGTTTTGCTCTCGATCGCATCCGGAAGATCGTACTCCGCAACGCCCAGCGCCGCAAGCACGCTGCCGACGTTGGAATCGTGACCGCACAGGAAGGTGAACTTTCTGCCCGGCGTCATCAGCTCGTTATAAATCTCCTGCAGAAGCGGATGCGCGACGTTTGCCGCGATGTCCGGCGCGGTAAAGAGCACGTCGCCGTACAGATCCTTCACCGCGGAGATCTCCTTCCACTGCTCCTGCGTCAGCGTTTTGCCGAACGCAGCGTGTGCGTCGTCCGCCTCATAGTACTGCAGAACGAGCGCGTCGCTGACGGAGCAGGCGGTTTTCAGCGATCCCTTCACGCCCGGCTCGGCGTTTTCGTTCAGTACAAATTCGGAATCGTCGGTCAAAAAGCCCGTCGTCTTTCCGTCCTTCCAGTCCTCGGAATCCCGGATGTCGATGACGTCCTCGATGAGCCGGTAATTGTCGGCAAGCTCCGCAATATCGTCCGCAAAGCGCTCTTGTATTTCCGCGAGCATGTCCGCACGGTAAGCGTCGCTGACGAACGTCAGCTGCGGCGTGAAAACGGGATCCATCTTGTCAAATTCACCGTGATGCTCGATCTCCGTATCGGCGGCAGGGAAAAGCCCCGCGCTGAAGAACTTCGCGGTCGCAAGCGTGCGCTGCTTCGAGTTCGCGTAGATACGGACCGCACCGTCCTCGGGCAGCCAGTTTTCGGGGATCAGTCCTTCCGATTCCATCCATTTGCGGAAATACTGTCCCATCTCCGTTTCCAGAACGCCGCCGCGGATCGAAAGCTGACTCGGATTCGACGACCAGGAGAACCACTCATACGGCGTCAGCGTGTCCAGTGCGGAGCCTTTGCCGCTCATCGGCGATCGAATGTTATGACGGCTCAGGACCACCACCTGTTCGAGCGTATACCCGTCGCGGTGCAGCAGCATGCCGGGCGCGGCGTCCATCTGCCCCTGCTGCGTCTCTGCGGGCAGCGCTTTTGCCCGGAAGACGCCCGAAACATACAGGACCTGTACGAGCAATACGCAGACCAGCAGAACGGAAACGATCGCGAGCAGCACCTTTGTTGTTTTCTGTTTCATGATACCCCTCTTCTTCTCGAAAGAAGCCGTTTCATTTTATGAATCAATTATACCACGGCGTCGGGTACGCGTCAATCTCCTCGGCACACAGCGTTGCAAAACGCTCCCGTCCGTATGCCTATACCACCAGGTCGCCTTCGTCGCTGTTCAGGACCTCGAAGATCTCCTCCTCCGCGCCGGTGCGGGCGTTGACGTAGACGATGAAGAACGTCTCGCCGCGCGTGCATTTGAACTCGTAGCAGAGGATCTCGCGCGTGTTCGATTTCGGGATCAGCGCAAGCGCCGTATGCGCGGGTGTCAGCGCATCGGAGAGCGTATTCTTTGCGTCCGCTTCGGTGAGGATCGGTTCGGAAAGGTCGCGTTCGCGATGGTGGAAGCGGTAGTTCATCGCGTCGAGCCCGATCACCTGCTGCGTGATGCGGTCGACGTAAACCTTGACAAGATCGGCATACAGGATCACGCCGTTCTGCACGGCAGCGTAGTTCAATACCACCGTGCCCGCGTAATACTGCGCGTAGGACGGTTCCATTTTGCCGAAGCCGTGCTCCTCCAGGTATTTGCTTGCCGCCTTGTGCAGGCGTTCGCTTTCGGCGTCGTCCGGCGGATCGTCCTTCGTACCGGAGGGCGTGCCCATGAAGTAGAGCAAAAGTCCGCCGCGCTCGGTGATCGAAACGCACAGCTCGCCGTTTTTGTCGCTTGCGGAAAAATCATAGGTCACGATCGTGCTTTCGGTGCGCCCGTCCGCTTGCAGCGTGCGGTCCGGAAACAGCGCCTGCGCGATCCGGAACGCTTCGGCTTCGTCGACGGTCTCGTCCGGCAGTCCCAAGGGCTCCGCCTGCTCGCTGCTTTCGGAAAACGGTCCGTCGTAAAGCAGTGTCGGATAATCGGTGATATTCTCCTCGTCGGTCTCGCCGCCGTAAAACCCGTCCTCCGGCGCTTTCGGAAACGCGCCGTCCATGCAGCCGCCGTCGTACCGCTCGGCAAGCCCGGAGCAGCAGGTTTTGAGATCGCCCAAGGAGCCTATCTGCTCCTCGGTCAGCATCTGCCCGGACAGCACGCGGTCCATCAGCGATTCGGCATAGTCGCCGGTGCGGGTCAAAAACTGCATCAGCCCCTCGTCGTCCGCATGCGTGACCGGCAGAAGGCTCAGCGCGCGCGCCGCGCCGGCACTGAGCCGCTTGACGTCCGAAAAGGTTTTCGAGAGCCTTGCGGGCGTGCTTGCCGCCTCCAGCTTTGAAAGCGCGACGTTCAGATCGTTGAGGTCGTTAGAAAGCGCCCGGTAAGCGCTTTCGGTCTGCGCCTCGATCACGCGCTGCTGCTCCGCGATCGTGTTGCGCTGTCTGAAAAACAGAACGGTCATCACCGCGAGCCCGATCAAAAGGATCGCGGGAAGTCCGAACAGCCAGATTTTCTTTGAAACGCGTATCATTTGCAAAACACATGGTTGCCGATGCGCAGCACGATGGGGCGGCTGCGGATCCAGCGGTTGCTTGTTTTGGCGGGATTGTAATAATAGAGACAGCCGCCCGTCGGGTCCCACCCGTTCATGGCGTCCCTTGCCGCCTTCAGCGCCGAATCATTCGGCGTGAGATTGATCTGCCCGTCGTCGACCGCGGAAAACGCGCCTCTCTGATAGATCACGCCCGAGATCGAATTGGGGAATGCGCTGCTTTTCACGCGGTTCAGAACCACCGCGCCGACCGCGACCTGCCCTTTATAGGGCTCGCCGCGCGATTCGCTGTAGATGCACTGCGCAAGAAGGTACACGTCGCCGGACGCGGGCTTTGTCGACGCGGATACCGTTGAAGAGAGACGAAGCCCCATTGCCGCTGCGGTCTGCTCGCCGACGACGCCGTCGACCGAGAGCCCGTTCTTTTCCTGGAACCATCGGACCGCGCGCTCGGTCGCGTAGCCGAAGATGCCGTCGACCGCGCCGGAATAATAGCCCCACTGCCGGAGCCGCTTCTGTACGGCGATCACGTCGTCGCCCCGGGAGCCGCGGCGCAGCGCCGCCTCCGAGGAAAGCAGCGGAAACGCGGCGCAAACGATCAGCAGCGCCAGAAGCAGGATCTTGCCCCTTCGGATCAGCTTTCGCATACGTCCTCCTTAAAAGACCGATTTCAAAAAGTTCACGATCCAGCTTTCGGTCTCGACGGTATCGAGATCGACCGGCTCGCCGTTCTCCGTGACGATGCACAGCGGCGGAAACAGCACGCACCACCAGTTATGCCCTTCGGCAGGACCGATCCGCACGCACAGCGCGTCGTAATCGCCCGCCGGAAACAGCAGATTGTCGTAAACGCGGTCCGGGAACGTCTCCGTGCCTAAGGAAAGCTGCACCTCGTCGTCGATCCCGCGATCCCGCAAAGCCTTCTCCGCGGTCGTCTGGATCTCCCGTCCGTGCGAGAGCAGATAGCCGCGTGCATCCGAATAGCTTTCGGCGCGTGCAAACAGCGGCAGGATCGCATCGCGGACCGCCAGCTTCGCGCTTTGGTCCTCTTCGGAATCGCTCGCGGCGATCACATGCAGGCGCAGCACGCCGTCGCCCGACGTAAGAACGGCTTTGGCGGGCGCTCTGCTCTCCAGAATGCCGAGTACGGCAAGAAGCGTCAGGATCAGACCGGCAAGAAATCGTTTCAGCATCATTTTTTCACCTCGCAGAAAGTATTTCCACGCATTTTGCGATCCATACCTTTGCGCATAAAAAAGCCTTTCCGAAACCGGAAAGGCACCGACTGCCGTAAAATGCGGATTCAGCCGCCCGCAAACCGCTGTGCGAAGATTTATCGGAGAGTTTTCAGATATGCCTTGTGCGCGTCGGTGACGCGGAAGCTTTCGACCGCCTTCTGGATCGCCTTTTTATGCAGCCATTCATCCAGTCTGCGGGTCTCGAAGTACGGAACGGTCTCGTCGTACCGCTTGGCAAGCGCCGTGGCAAAATACCACGCGATCATCATTTTGAGGTAATAGTCCTCCCCCTTCTTCGACGCGACCAGTTCCAAATATTCCGGCTTGAAATCCGCGTCCAGAAACTCGCTCATCAGCATGCGGATGCCGAACCGCGCCGTATAGACATGCTCCGACGCAATCCATTTTTCGAGATGCGGCAGAAGCTTTTGCCGGTTTTTGCGGAATGCCTTCGGCGTTGCCTGGTCCGAGACCGGCCAGCAGTCGACGTACGGCAGAAACGCCTCCGTCGCCTTGACGCAGGCGTCGAAGTCCGGGATCATGGCGATCATGAAAAAGTGGATCAGATTCTCCTCATAGTACCGGTGCTTTGGGTCCGATAAAAACGCGTCCCGGTCCGGACCGTTGAAGACCTCCTTTGCGATCGCGCGCAGCGCGGGCGTTTTTACGCCCAAAAGAGTATCCGGGTCAATGTTCGGGACCAGCCTGCACTGAAAGTCCCGGTATGCTTCGTCACGAACCGCCGCCAGTCTATCATACAGCGTCATATCCTTCCTCCTGCCGATCGTTTTTCTGTATCATAGCACAGATCCGGCAAAAACGCCATATGCGATCCCGATCGTCGCCGGATTTTTATCCGGCGTGTCCCGCCGCCGAACAGTTCGCGCCGCGCCTGTTGACTTTTCCGGAAAAATCCGATACCATTAATATATGATCTCCCTAAAGGACGCGATCGAAGCCGCCGTCTGCGGCTTTGTCAAACAGCATACCGGGATCCTGCCCGTGCTCAAGCCGTCGAAGAAGGCGCATCTTGCGACCGGCTCGTTTCTGCGCGCGGACGCGGACGCCGCCGCGGCTGCGCTGGATCTGCACGCTTCGGAATGCACGCTGTTCGGCGCGCCGCTCCTTTCGCGCGTCAGTTCGGAAAACGGCTGGGTGCTGTTCTTTTTCACGGCGGACGTGATCGACGCGTACGCCTTGACGCTGCCGCCCGCGGAGGAGCCGGACGATTCATATTTTGCGCGCAGGCTCTGGATCGCATACCGGCACGCAGACGCGGAAACGCCGGACGATCCCGCGCTTCTGCTCGGGTTTTACGCCGTACTGTTTTCCGCGCCGGACGGCGAACGGCGCTTCCTTTCCGCGCCGCGCGCGCACGACGGGAACGAACGCGTCGCTTTGGAAAACCGCAGGCGGCGCATGGCAAAGATTTTATTATGGGAACGGAGGAACCAATGATGAAGTATGTATGGCTCGGACACTCGACCTTTCTGATCACGAACGACGCGGGCGGGCGGCTCGTCACCGACCCCGCGGACGAACGGAGCCTTCCGAAGCTTTCGCAGGTTTCGGCGGACGTGATCACCGTTTCGCACCGGCATCACGACCACTGCGCCGTCGAGCGCATCGGGGGAAGCCCGATCATCAAGGAAAACGACGCGCCTGAAACGCTCGCGGGCTTTTCGATCCGCGGCTTTTCGACCTTCCACGACGAGGCGCAGGGCGCAAAACGCGGACTGAACACGGTGTTTCTGATCGAAGCGGACGGACAGCGCTTCGTGCACTGCGGCGATCTCGGGCATATGCCGGACGAGGCGACGCTTGCGGCGATCAAAGGCTGCGACGCGCTGCTCCTGCCGGTCGGCGGCGTCTATACGGTCGACGGCAAAACCGCGTGGCAGATCGCAAAGCGCGTCGCGCCGAGAACGGTCGTGCCGATGCATTATCAGACGCCGGACCTCGGCTTTTCGCTCGAACCGATCGACTGCTTCCTTGCCGCGGCAAAGGCGGACCCCGCGCCGATCGTGATCGACATCCCGACGCGCGGCTGATCGGAGGCGCCTATGCTCGGTACATTCACCTTTCACAATCCCACCAAGCTGTATTTCGGCGAAAACGCGCTCGAAGGGCTTTCGGAAGAGCTTCCGAAGTACGGAAAAACCGTGCAGCTCATCTACGGCGGCGGCTCGATCAAGCGGAACGGCGTCTATGACGCGGTCGTAAAAATCCTGCATGACTGCGGGAAAACGGTCGTTGAAGACGGCGGCGTCATGCCGAACCCGACGGTAAAGAAGCTTTACGAGGGCGTCCGCATCGCGCGCGAACATAAGGTCGATCTGCTGCTTGCGGTCGGCGGCGGCTCCTGCTGCGATTACGCAAAGGCGGTGTCCGTGTCCGTTCACGAGCCCGAGGACCCTTGGGAGAAGTATTTTGCGCGGTACGAGGACCCGACCTGCGAGATCGTGCCGGTCGGCTGTGTGCTGACGATGGCCGGCACCGGCTCCGAGATGAACGGCGGCTCGGTCATCACGAACCCGGCGCAGAAGATGAAGATCGGCAAGGTCTTTGACGAGCGCGTCAATCCGAAATTCTCGATCCTGAACCCGAAATTCACCTACACGCTGCCGATGCGGCAGACCGTTTCCGGGATCTATGACATCTTCAGCCACATTTCGGAGCAGTATTTTTCCGGTACGGACGACAACGTGAGCGACGCGCTTTCGGAGGCGCTGATGCGCTCGGTCGTAAACGCCTCGCGGATCATCGTTCGCGATCCCGAAAACTATGAGGCGCGGTCGAACATCATGTGGGCGGCGACGTGGGCGCTGAACAACCTGGTCGGCTGCGGCAAGACCGAGGACTGGATGGTGCATATGCTTGGGCAGGCGCTCGGCGCGTACACCGACGCGACGCACGGGCTGACGCTCGCCGCGGTCTCCCTGCCGTATTACCGGCTCGTGATGCCGTACGGGCTTCTGAAATTCGTGCGCTTTGCAAAGGAGGTCTGGCATATCGATCCCGCAGGCAAGACGAACAAACAGATCGCCGAAGCGGGGCTTTCCGCCATGCACGCCTGGATGCAGGAGATCGGCGTCGCCGTTTCGATGCGCGATCTCGGCGCAACGGAGGACATGATCGAGGGCATTGCCGACGCGACGATCCTGATGGACGGCGTGGGATACCATACGCTGACCCGCGATGAGGTCGTGCGGATTCTGAAGGAGAGCCTCTGAACACGGGACATAAAAACAGGCTGGCGTTTCGTCAGCCTGTTTTCTGTTCATTTTGCAAGAGCGGCTCTGTTCTGCCGTCTTACAGCGTGAATTTCACATAGATCTTTTTGCCCCTTTTGATCTTCACGCCCGCCTTGAGTTGTTCTTCTGTGACGTTCATCCAGGTGTCGTCCACGCGTTCGCCGTCAAGGGAGATCGAACCCTGCTCGATGAGCTTTCTTACCTTGCTCTTGGACTTTTCGATCCCGCCCAGAAACAGCATATCGACGATGTTGATCTTTCCGTCGACGAGCGCGTCTGCGGGGACGTTGAACGAAGGCATGTTCGCGTCTTCGCCTGCGCCGCTAAAAAGCGCGCGCGCCGCGGTCTGCGCTTTATTCGCTTCCTCCTCGCCGTGCACGAGCTTCGTGAGCTCGAACGCAAGGATCTCCTTCTTTTCGTTGATGCGGCTTTCGTCCCAGCGATCCATCTCGTCGATCTGTTCGATCGGGATGAATGTCAGCATGCGGATGCACTTCATGACGTCCGCGTCGCCGACGTTGCGCCAGTACTGATAGAACTCGAACGGCGTGGTCTTGTTCGGATCGAGCCAGACGGCGTTGCCGGCGGTCTTACCCATCTTCTTGCCCTGCGAGTCGGTTAAAAGCGTGATCGTCATCGCGTACGCGTCCTTGCCGAGCTTACGGCGGATCAGCTCCGTGCCGCCGAGCATGTTCGACCACTGATCGTCGCCGCCGAACTGCATGTTGCAGCCGTGGTTCATAAAGAGATAATAGAAGTCGTAGCTCTGCATGATCATGTAGTTGAACTCGAGGAAGCTAAGACCCTTTTCCATGCGCTGCTTATAGCACTCCGCGCGGAGCATGTTGTTGACCGAGAAGCAGGTGCCGACCTCGCGCAGCATGTCCACATAGTTGAGCTTTAAGAGCCAGTCGGCGTTGTTGACCATCTCCGCCTTGCCCTCGCCGAACTCGATAAAGCGCTCCATCTGCCGCTTGAAGCATTCCGCGTTGTGGTCGATGTCTTCCTTGGTCAGCATCTTGCGCATGTCGGTTCTGCCCGAGGGGTCGCCGATCATGGTCGTACCGCCGCCGATCAACGCGACCGGCTTGTTGCCCGCCATCTGCAGACGCTTCATCAGCGTCAGCGCCATGAAATGCCCCGCCGTCAGACTGTCCGCGGTGCAGTCGAAGCCGATGTAGAACTTCGCGCCGCCGTTGTTGATCAGATCGCGGATCTCATTCTCATCCGTAACCTGCGCGATCAGTCCGCGCGCCTTCAATTCCTCATAGATCTGCATGATTCTCCTCCTAAAATGAAAGCCCGACAGGAACGTATCCGATCGGACCGTAAGCTGTTCGTCCGGCGATGTCTGCACCGCCCGATGATTGAAAGGCATTATATACGAAACGCGCCGCACTGTCAAGCGGTTTGCCGCCCCGTCCGGCGCATTCCGAAAAGAAAAATTCACAAATTCGTGTGTTTTTTTAGGCAAAAGGGGTTGATTGAAACTGACAAAGGCGTTATAATATAAAAAATTATAGCTGAGAATGCGGTCATATGCAAACAGGATTCACAGATGTGTGACGGCGCCGGATGCGTTCCGGAACGTACGGAAAGGAACGACCGGATGGAAAATGCCCCGATCCACTTCACGGCGGAACTGGCGGATGTACCGTTCGAGGTGCGCTGCCTTTACCCCGAGACGGAAGCGCTGTTGAAGGACTATCGGTCGGACAAGGCGCCGGCATTCACGATCGACCTGACGGACGGCGAGTGCGATTGGGTCCGGAAGCTGCTCACGGAGCAATGGGACAAGCAGACGGATCCGTTTGCGACCTACGGAAGATCCGATAAAGAGACGTACATCGAGGAAGAAACCTTCCACTGGATGCTCGATCAAAAGCTCAGTCCCTACGGCGTGTTCCAGCTCCACGGATCAGCGATTTGTCTTGACGGCGAAGCGTACGTCTTCACCGCGCCGAGCGGAACCGGCAAGAGCACACACACACGGCTTTGGCGCGAACGGTTTGGCGACCGCGTCTGGATGATCAACGACGACATGCCGTATCTTCGGATCTTCGATGACTGCGTGCGCGCATACGGAACGCCTTGGGACGGCAAGCATCACTTGAGCTGCAACGGTTCTGCGCCGATCAAGGCGATCGCGTATCTTCGACGGGACGCCGAAAACCACATCGAACCGCTGCCGAAGGAAACGGCGTTTGCGGTCGTGATGAAAGGAACGTTTCGTCTGCCGGACAAGGCATGGTGGGCGCGTATGATGGGGCAGATCAAAACGGTCCTCGACAGGATTCCGTTTTATAAGCTCCGCTGCAACACGGAACCGGAAGCGGCGGAAATTGCCCTGCGCGGCATGAAATACGGTGAACTCCGGTAAAACCGGATTACACATATAAAGGATAGAAGCTACAGAAAGGAATCTCGACTATGGAAAAGTACGAAGCCCCTTCGATGGAGATCGTTGAGCTGGAAGGCAGCATCGTGACGTTCGGTATTCCCGGCTTGCCTGACAGTGGTCATGGCGCTTCCGGAAACCAGAACGCTTGCTAAACCTTGAAATGGATCGGCGAAGCTATTTTGCGGCTTTCGCCGATCCGCGAAGAATGTTCTAAAACAGGATAATTATGAAAGAATTACACAGACCGGATGAGATGTTCGGAAAGATATTTCCGGCACAGACACCGCGGTCTGGGATTTTTTACGTTCCGTCACAGTTTTCTCTGCCGTTTATCCATCGCGGAAAGTCTTATGTATTCAACACGATGACCAAGCAATGTGTGGAAGCGGAGCTCCCGGCTTCCGCGACGGCGAACGGAGATTTTGATGAGTTGATCAAGGGACGTTTTCTGGTGCCGAAAGGAACGGATGAGCTTGTATACTATCGATCCATTATTTCTTTTTTGAAGGCATATGAGCAAAAGAATCTGAAAAAGGGATATACGATCCTGCCGACGCTCGGCTGCAATGCGCGCTGCGTATATTGCTTTCAGGAGGGTATGCAGCAGATCGGCATGACGCATGAAACGGTCGAGGATGCGCTGCGTTTTATCCTGAACGACTGCGGCGGAAAAGAGATTACGTTGAGCTGGTTCGGCGGAGAGCCGCTTTTACGCGAGGACGTGATCGATCGGATTACAAGCGGCGTAAAGGAAGCAGGCGTCGAATTTAAGAGCCTGATGATCAGCAACGGCAGTCTGATCACACCGGCAACGATCGGGAAAATGGTCGATCTTTGGCGTGTTCAGTCGATTCAGATCTCGATGGACGGCGCGGAACGGGATTATATTGCCCGCAAACGGTATCTCACGTATCGCGACGACTACCATATTGTGATTGACGCGATTCAGCGTATGTCGGATGCGGATATCCAGGTAATGGTTCGCTGTAATGTGGACGAAAACAATCTTCCGGGCGTACCGCGTTTTTTGGAGGATCTTTCCGCGGGGATCGGGAATAAAAAGAATGTCAGCGTATATCTCTCGCCGGTGTATCAGGAACTGCAGAAAAAAAACAGCATGAAGCTTTGGTCCGATATTCTTGCAATGGAGAACAGGATCGAAGCGGCGGGATTTTCCGTTTCATTTGAACGGATCGGTTTTGCGCTTTCCGCTTTTCATTGCTTATCGGATGCAAACGGGATCGTGATCGCCCCGGACGGAAAGCTGCATTGCTGCGAAGAACTTGCGGAGGGTTCCGTGATCGGAACGGTCCGCGACGGCATAAAAGACCCAGACGCTCGCAAAGCGTTTGCGCGGATTCGGCCGGTTCCGGGGAAATGTGAGGATTGCAAGTTTCTCCCGATCTGCATGCCGTTTCCGACCTGTCCCAAATTCGGACTTCTGTGTCGGGAAGGCTATACACTTCTGACGTTGGACGCATTGAGAAAAATGATCGATAACGAAATGAAAGGAAAAGAGGGTTTGGCATGAAGCTCAAGGACAGTTTTATTACACAGGACATTGACGGCACGCAGTTTATGGTCGCTGTCGGAGAAACCACTTTTACCGGCATTGTTCGCAGCAATAAGACCGCCGCGTTCATCGTGGACTGCCTGAAAACCGAAACGACCAAGGAACAGATCGTCGATGCGATGTGCAAAAAATATGACGCGCCGAAAGAGCGGATCGAAGCCGACGTGGAGATGATCCTTGAAAAGCTGCGCGGGATCGGTGCTTTGGATGAGTAAGCTGACTGCATTGATCAAAAAAGGATTCCGGTTTGCCAAAAGAAAGCTCAGAAAGGCGTATGTTGCATTCAGCAGACGCGTTTTGCGCATACAGGATTGGATCATAGATCGCCGGATTTGCGGGCGGAGCCTCGGCAAGATCGTCCTGGACATGTGCGGAGATGAAAAGAACCAGATCGGCGGGACCGGGACGGAGTCGTCTCACTACGTCTATCTGAAACGCATCTTTTCCTACATCCGTTTGGATGAAACGGACAAGGTCCTGGACATTGGCTGCGGAAAAGGCAGGGTCTTTGCCTTCTTTATCAAAGAAAAATATCCCTGTAGGATCGACGGGATCGAGCACAACCCGGACGTCGCGAAGGTCGCGCAGGAATGGACGGCGAAGTATCCGCAGATCCGCGTCACGGTCGGCGACGCATTTCTGGCGGATTTCGATCAGTATACGGTCCTGACGCTTTCGCGTCCGTTCTTCTGGCACACGTACTGCGAATTTGTGGAGAAGCTGGAGGAAAAGCTGACGCATCCGATCGCGATGCTTTCCTGGCATGAGGATCCGCGTGTCAGAGACTTTATCAAGGTCCGTCCGGGCTGGCATATCGTGCATCACGAATTTACAAACCGCATCCACGGACTGTATCTGAGAAATTGCCCGCAGCCCTTCACCGTCTGGACCTACGATCCGGCCGAGCGGAAGGCGCAGGAACCCTGCGACTGACGCGGGTCCGCACCTGTCATACCGCCGCCTGTACGGCGGCTTTTTTGTTCAAAACGATTGAAGCGCAAACGGAAAGTGCGATATAATCAAAGAAAAAAGGAGAAGACGATGGAAACGACGGAGAGGAGACAGGAAGCGATCGAACGGAAGCACGGCGGGTATAACTGCTGTCAGGCGGTGCTGTGCGCGTTTCAGGATCTGACGCCGTATACGGAGGAACAGCTCTATGCACTCGGCGCGGCGTTTGGCGCCGGCATGGGCGGCATGGAAGCAACCTGCGGCGCGTTGGTCGGCGCGGGCATGCTGCTCGGGATCGTCAAAGACGGTCAGCCCGTCATGCGTGACGCAAGAGCGCTGCACCGCGCGTTTACGGAACGATGCGGCGCGTCGCTGTGCAAGGACCTGAAGGGCAGGGATACGGGAACGGTGCTTTGTTCCTGCGACGACTGCGTGCGAGCCGCAGTCGATCTGATCGGATCCCTTGCGGAAAAGGAGTAAGCAGATGGCACAAAAGCCTGCCGGCACCGAGCATACGTCTTTTCCAAAACCGGATGGATCCTCGGAAAGCGCTGTGAAACCGGTACGCCGGATGAATCAGGTTCTCAAAAGAGTCGATCGGGCAATCTCAAGCAGACTTCTGCGTTTTACAGACGGTTTCATCGATCGCCGTATTTGCGGTCAGAGTCTCGTCAAACCGGTCCCGAGCATGTTTCGGGATGATCGGAAGGGGATCGGCGGCACGTCTTCCTCCCCTACCCACTATGCCTTCTTAAAACGTATCTTTTCACATATCGAGCTGAAGCCTTCGGATACGGTCCTGGACGTCGGATGCGGGAAGGGCCGCGTGCTCGCGTTTCTTCTCAAGGAAAAGTGTCCGGGCAGGCTTTACGGAATAGAGTACAATCCTAAGGTCGCAGAGATCGCAAAGAACTGGTCGGAACGGTATCCGCAGGTACAGATCCTCATCGGCGACGCGTTTGAATTGAACTGCAATGACTACACGGTTCTGACTCTTGCGCGATCTTTCCTGCCGGTAACATACGAGTTGTTCGTACAAAAACTGGAGGAAACGCTGACGCATCCGATCACGCTCGTTTCGTGGTATGATCAGGGCAGCGTGCGATGGATGAAGAAACGTCCCGGCTGGCGCATGGAATACCATGAGCTTGTCAAACGAATCCGCGGCTTGAGAATTGCGTCGAGTCCCCAATCCTTTACCGTCTGGACCTATGATCCGGAAGCACGGAAGGCGCAGGAGGCAAAAGCAGAAGCCGGCGCATGACGCGGCAAGGCGATGATGCAGGCGCACCGGACCCGCGGAAGCTCCCGCGGGTCTTTGACATTGCAGGGAAGAGCTGGTACAATAAATATATGGAACATTACAAGATCTATCACAACGATATTCCCGCGATCATCCGCGCATGCGCAGAAACGCCGTGTATGCAGCGGCTGAAAACCGTCGGCATGAACTGCGGCTGCGAATATACGGCATTTCCGCGCTTTGCGGGCTTGCAGCCGTATTCGCGGTTCGATCACAGCCTCGGCGCGGCGCTGATCGTCTGGCATTTCACGCATGATGAAAAGCAATCGGCCGCGGGACTTTTGCACGACGTCGCCACGCCCGTGTTTGCGCACGTCGTGGACTTTCTGCACGGCGATTATCTTGTTCAGGAATCGACCGAGGACGGCACGCGCGCGGTCATCGGGGACGACGAAGCGCTGCAGCGCGTCCTTTCCGCGCACGGGCTCGTGACCGACGACGTCTGCGATTATCATATCTACCCGATCGCGGACAACGATTCACCGCGCCTTTCCGCGGACCGGCTCGAATACACGCTCGGCAATCTTCTGAACTACCGCATTCGAACATTAGGCGAAGTCAAAGCCTTTTATGCGGATCTGTCCGTCGGCGCAAACGAGGACGGCGTGCCGGAGCTTGTGTTTTCCGACGCACAAACAGCGGAGGACTTTGCGTTCGCATCGCTTGCGTGCTCGAAGATCTACGTCTCCGACGAGGACCGCTGCGCAATGCAGATGCTCTCCGAGCTTTTGCGGGACGCGATCGCATGCGGCGTGCTTTCGGAAGCGGATCTCCGCACGACCGAGCCCGAAGTGATTGCCAAGCTTCTGCGAACCGAACAAACCGCCGCGGCGTGGCACCGGTATCGCGCATATCGCTCCGTTCGCCGCGCAGACACGCCGACGGGCAAAGGACTGTGGCGAAAAATCCCGGCAAAGAAGCGGTACATCGACCCGCTGATCCAAGGCGTCGGTCGCGTTTCGGCGCATTCGGACGCGTTCCACACCGCCGTCCATGCCTTTCTCTCCGATCCACAGACGGAATGGCTCCTAAGCGAATAAACAGCTGACCGGTTTTCATTTCCGAAAACCGGTTTTTTTGACGCCGCATGGCGCTCGCAGACCGGCAATCTTTTGTTGACACGGCAGGGTGCGGATGATAATAACATAATCATGTATATAAACGCCGGAACAAACAGGCATCGGCGGCTTGCGCGGCACGGTTCCGGTTTGCGGCGATTACAGAAAGGGGAGTATCCTTGCAGAACAGATGGAGGAAGATCCTTGCGCTGATCCTTTGCCTTGCAATGGTTCTGGCGCTGGCACCCGCGACCGCTTCGGCGGACGATCGCGTACCCAACAAAGATTCAGCGGCACAAAGCGCCGACGGCGTCGAGCCGATTTCCGACGCGGAAAGCGTGCCGGGCGACAAGATACAGATGCGCCCCGCCGAGAGACCGGGCGCGGCTTTTCCCGAAAAGGAAGCGGATCCCGGAACAAGCTCGGCGCTTGATGCAAAGCCGGCGGAGGAAAAACCGGAGGAACCGGATTGTGTTGTGACCGATTCCGAAAAGAAGGATCCCGTTCCTCTCGAAATGTCGCCCAAGAGCGACGTATATGAGAATACCGATATGAAGCTCGGCTGGAACAGCTTTACGGTCAGTACGGGCGGAGACGTCGTCTATCAGCGGTTCACGGCGCCGGTGTCCGGTACCTATCGGTTCTTTACGTTTGGAGACGACGATACGGTGGGATATCTGCGCAACGACTACGGAGAGCTTCTCACCTCCGATGACGACGCCGGATACGTTGACAACTTCTGCATCACATACGATCTGACCGAAGGTCGGCTGTATTACATCGGCTTTAAGTTTTTTAGCAGCGATACTACCGGCACCGCTTACATTATGGCAGAACGTTTCGTAACGGCAGATCTGTGCCGTGAGGGACGCAGCTGGTTCGATATCCTCACGGCGGGTGACACGGTTTACAGGACCTTTACGCCGAGTGTTTCGGGAACATACCATATCTATTCCCTGTCCGACGATGATACGTTCGCCTGGATCGCATATGAAGACGATGTCGTTTTTCAGTACAACGACGACGGCGGATATAACAATCAGTTTGAACTGACGGTTGATCTGAGTGCGGGATCGGCCTATCGGATCGGCGTACGCTATTACGATACCGAAACGCAGAACGGCAGCATTCCGGTCATAATCGAGCGGCAGGACGTGCAGACCGAACCGCTTCATCTCGGTATCAACTGGCTCAGCGTCAATACCGCCGGCGAAACCGTGTACCGTTCCTTCACGGTGCCGTTTGGCGGTTATTACTGGATTTTTTCCGCGCAGCCGTTTAGCGGCACGCTTAGCGACACGATCGGAAAAATCGCAGACGACTCTATGAAGGTCTATATGTGCGACGACGACAGCGGGACACAAAGCTGCTTCTTGATGCAAATCTCCAATATGAAAGAGGGCGACGTCATCAATATCGGCGCGTCGTTCTACGATCCTACCCTGACGGGCAGTATCCCCGTCATCATCAGCTATCCGTGGGAAGAATATGACGAATGGGACCTGAAGGTCGGTGACAATACCTACAACGTGGAATGGGCGGGCAGTCTGCCGATCGTCGGCTTTACACCGACCGAGTCCGGAACGTATCGGATCCGTTCCACCGGGAACAGCGATATCTACGGCGTGCTCTTTGACAGTGAGTTAAGACCGCTCCTGTATCACGATGACGTCTCAGGCTCCGACGAAAACTTTATGTTCGAGTATGATATGGAAGCCAACGAAACGTACTTCGTCGGCGCATGCTTCTGGGATTGTAACACGACAGGGACCTTCAATGTCAACATTAAAAACCTGACAGGGTCCTCGCTGCCCGCGTTTGACGGCACGATCGAATGGAATCCAAGCGATGTGCAGTTCAAAGGCGCAACGCCCTATGTCGTCTATCACGGCGCTGCGTTCACGCCGCGCTTTACGGTGAAGGACAAGAACGGAGCCGTCGTCAATCCGAGCCATTACACCTATGAGTACCGCGAGAACGTCAACGCCGGCACCGGCTATGTGATCGTAACATTCAACGATCTGTATGCCGGCAAGGCGCAGGGCTGGTTCAAAATCTATCTGCCTCCGACGTCTGCAACGACGGTCGAAAACGTTCAGGACGGCATTCGGATCAAGTGGGAGCCCGTCACCGGCGCAGCAGGCTATGTCGTTTACCGCCGCGCGTGGAGCACTACGACAAACGGCTGGACGGACTTCTTGCGCTGGAACAATACGACCGCGCTTTCGTATACGGACACCAGCGTATATGCGGGCACACGCTATCAGTACGGCGTGAAGGCGTACTTTGCACAGCGTACCGATCCGGTTTCCGGCGCGACGATCGGCGGAAACGTCGGCGACAATTACAACCTCGGCATGGTGGGTCCCTTGAAGACCACCGTGCGCATCACGACGCGAACGCTTTCAAAGCTCGAAGCCGGCAGCGGCAGGGTCACGGCGTACTGGGATGCGTCGAAGGTCTTTACGGGCTATCAGATCAAGTACGCCACCAATGCGGCGTTCTCAAAGAACGTCAAATCCGTCTGGATCAGCGACGCAAAGACGGCGTCGAAGGTGATCACCGGGCTCACGAACGGCACGACGTATTACTTCTGCGTACGCTCCTATCACGTCTTTGAAGGTACGAAGTATTTCGGTCAATGGTCCAATGCGCTGTCCATCAAGCCCGGCAGCGCGGGAACGGTCACACCGAAGAGCTACAGAGCGCTGCTGGTCGGCGAGGTGAACTTCAACTGGGGCGACGGTTCATATGAGACCGCAAAACGCAACGGAGGCGACGTCGAGCATATGGCGTCGATGCTGAAGTCAGTCAAGGGATCGAACGGAAGCGCGTATACGGTCACGAAAAAGACGAATCTCGGCAAGAGCGGTTTGGAAAACGCGATCAAGAACACGTTCTCCGGAACGACCGATCAGGATGTCTCCCTGTTCTTCATTGCAACGCACGGAGACAGCAGCGACGAGGGTCAGCTCGTCCTGACGGACGGCTCCAACTGCACGCAGTGGATATCGTTCGGACAGCTTGCCGCCATGCTGTCGAAATACGTCAAGGGCGACGTCATCGTGATCATCGAATCCTGCGGCGCAGGCTCCGCGATCTATGCGAACGGTGCAAAAGCGCAGGACTTCGATCCTGAGCTGTTCGCGATACAGGCGGTGCAGGCGTTTGCCGAAGCGGATCAGAAGTCGGACGTTGCCAATACGGGTGAGCTGCGAAAGAGCAGATATTATGTGCTTGCCGCGGCAAAGCATCATCAGGACAGCTGGGGACACGAATGGGAGCCGGCGGGCAACTATTTCACAGACTGGCTGATCGAGGGCATCGGAGACTCCGGTTCCATGCCTGCGGACACGAACAAGGACAATGTTGTCACGCTGAACGAGCTCTATAAATACATCGCGAAGTATGATACATATACGTTTTCATACCTTGATTCGGAAGACCATGTGATGACGGCGACGCAGCAGGTGCAGGTCTATCCGGTAAACAGCAGTTATAAGCTGTTCAAACGGTAATTCAAACAGGAAACGGATCGGGGAAAATTTCCCGGTCCGTTTCCAAAAGACCGAAAGCCGGATGCGGCATGTCCTCCGGCTTTTTATATGCTGTTTTCGGAAAAAGGAGCCTTGCTATTTTTCTTAGGATGTGATATCATGCTCTCTGTCCCGTGCGGACAATACCGGTGTCTCTTGGTAACCACCGTAAAAAAACAAGGAGCATTCTTTCCCATGAAAAAAACCGTTTCCGAATTTCGCGAAATGCTGAAAACCGTTCCCCCGCTTCTCCTGACGCTGACCGTTCTTTCCATTGTCGGCATGAACCTGCTCGCCAACAAGAGTATCCATACAGGGCTCGACTGGCTTGCGCTCGACTGCGGCATCGTCCTCTCCTGGCTGACGTTCCTCACCATGGATATCCTCACGCACTGCTACGGTCCGCGCGCCGCGACGCTGTTTTCGGTCTTTGCGCTTTTGCTGAACCTCTTTATGGCGGGGATCTTCTTTCTCGCAAGCCGCATCCCCGGCGTGTGGGGCGAAAGCTTCGTCGAAGGCAGCGAAGCCGTGATCAACACCGCGCTCGACAACACGTTTTCCGGCACGTGGTTCATCATTCTCGGCAGCTCGGTCGCGTTCATCTCGTCCTCGTTCGTCAACAATTTCTTAAACTACGGCATCGGCAAACTGCTCAAAAAGAGAGAGGGCTTCGGCCGGTTCGCGCTGCGCTCGTATGTGTCCACGTTTGTCGGACAGTTCGTCGACAACCTCGTCTTTGCGCTGCTCGTGAGCCGGATCTTTTTCGGCTGGACCACGCTGCAGTGCTTTACCTGCGCGCTCACCGGCGCCGTGTGCGAGCTGCTCTTTGAGGTCGTGTTCTCGCCGTTCGGCTACCGCATCGCAAAGCGGATCACGGATCTCCGGGTCCCGGTCCCGGAAGGAGCGGCGGCATGAACGTACTCGTCACCGGCACGTCCCGCGGCATCGGCAAAGCGATCGCCGCGCGGTTTCTCGAAGAAGGTCACACGGTCTTCGGCGTGGACGTCTGCCCCGCCGCGATCGAACATCCGTACTATACGCATTTTGAGCGCGACATCCGCGACGAGCGTCCGCTCGACGTCCCCGCGCCGGAGATCCTCATCAACAACGCCGGCACGCTCGAAGAAGCCGATGCGATCGGTGTGAACCTTACCGGCACGATCCGCTTTACCGAGCGGTTTTTGGATTCGTCCGCGCTCAAATCCATTCTGTTCATCGCGTCGGCGTCGGCGCGGAACGGCGCGGAGTTTCCGTACTACGTCGCAAGCAAAGCCGGGATCGTGGGCTACATGAAATACCTTGCGAATGCGCTCGGCAGGCGCGGGATCACGGTAAACAGCATCTCCCCCGGCGGCGTGATCACGCCTGCGAACGCGCATATCCTCGAAAGTGAAGCGCTGTATACAGCGGTCAAAGCCGAAACGCTGCTCAAAAAATGGGCGGATCCGGACGAGATCGCGGCTTTGGCGTACACGCTGACGGTCGATAACCGCTCGATCACCGGCGAGGACGTCCTTGTCGACAACGGCGAGATGCTGAAGTCGAATTTCATCTGGTGAGTATGACGCGAAGCGCCATTCATGCCGTCGGAACGCGAATTGTGCAAAGCACATGAATTGCGCCTTGCGGCGCATAAGGAACAGGAGAAAAACATGGATTACAGAAGATTCAACGACACGATCCTGCTTCGGATCGATCGCGGCGAGGAGATCATCGAAACGGTGAAGAAGGTCGCGGAAACGGAACACATCCGGCTTGCGAGCGTCGAAGCGCTCGGCGCGACGGACGATTTTACCGTCGGCGTATACGATACCGCGGCAAAGAAGTACGATTCAAAAACCTTCACCGGTCCGCACGAGATCGTTTCTCTGACGGGCACGATCACCGAAAAGGACGGCGCGTTCTATCAGCATCTTCACATGAGCGCGGGCAACAAAGCCTGCGAGGTGTTCGGCGGGCATCTGAACCGCGCGAAGGTCTCCGTGACCTGCGAGATGGTGATCCGCATCCTTTCCGGCGCGGTCGACCGCAGCCCGGACCCGGAGACCGGCGTCAATCTCCTGCGGTTTTAAGCGCAGCAAAAAACGGACCTGTACGGCAGGTCCGTTTTGTCTTTTGGGTATACGGTTATTGGATGTCTTCCCAGTAAAGGAGCTTGATATCCGGACGGATTTCCCAAATCATGGCCTCGACTGCGTTCTCGATGTCCTTGTCTTGCTTGGAAATAACGATCTCGCGCAGCGTCTTACAGTTGGCAATGTCGTAATAGTCGTAGAAATCGATATACTCCGTGTTGCAGATCCGGAGCGTCTCCAGCCGTTTGAAATCACCGACCCAGATATAATTGTCGATCGGGCAGTAGCTGACGTCGAGGACCTTCAGATTCGGAAGCGAGGAAAGCGATTCGATCCCCTTGAGCTTTCTGTTTCCGCCGAGATGCAGTATCTCAAGCGAGGTGATCTTTGAAAGCACCGATGCGTCGCGAAGCGAGGTGTTGCAGTACAGAAACAGTTCTTCAAGTTTCAGTCCGGTGAGCCAGCGGAGTTCTCTGTCGGTCAGATCGTTCCACGCGAGGTTCAGCGATCTCAGCCCGGTCAGTTTAGACACCGCTTCGATGTCTCTGATCTTGTTATACGTCAGCGAAAGCGTGCGAAGGTTCTTCAGCGACGCGACCCAGTCGATGTTGACGAGCGGGATCCCCGGATCCTTTTCGTGCGTCGTCGATGAGATCGTAAGATGCTTCAGCTTCGTCAGCTCTCCGATCCGGCTGTAATCACCCATGCAGCAGTAGCACAGTGTGAGATCGGTCAGGTTCGGGCACAGCCGTACCAACAGATCCATTTCTTCCGGCGTGATGCGGATGATGGCGTTCTTTGCGCCCCTTACGTCCAGCGCGGTCTGTCCCGCCATGACCTCCACACCGCCGAATAGGAAAGTCGACGGAAGCGGCTCCTCCTCGGGCTCCTCCGGTTCTTCGGGTTCTTCGGGTTCTTCGGGCTCCTCGGGTTCTTCCGGTTCTTCGGGCTCCTCCGGTTCTACCGGCTCGATCGGCTCCTTCGGCTCAACCGGCCACGCGGGTTCTACGGGCTCGTCCGCCTTTCCATGGATACCCTGCGTCTCCTGTACCGGCGTTTCGTCTTCCTTGACCGTGGGGATGGAGTCCCCCGACGGAATCAAACTCTGGCAGCTTTTCAGATCCGGGATCAACGTGCACCCGGACAGCAGCGTAACAACGAATGCTGCAAGCAGGATCGCCGCAATCGGTCTGATCAAGCGCTTCATAACAGTCTCCTTCTTTTGATTTCGGTTTTCTTTTAATAGTATTGCATAATGATCTTCGATCTGTCAATAGACGTTTTTCGTTTTTTCGGCACGTCGTCCGGCGCTGATCCGCATTATTATTCCGGTCCGTTTCCACGCGCCGCAGGCGTTGCATTTCCGGCGCGGCGATGCTATACTGAAACCGGCAAACGACGCCTTCGGGAGGGACACATGGAACAGAGAGAGTATATCGCCCGCACCAGCGGGCTGAAGTTCAAGGATTATCTGGGGTACGGACTGATCGACACGGCGGGGTGTCTCATTTTCAGCCTTGTTACGACACTGCTGCAGAAATACTATACCGACATTCTGCATCTGAGTCCGCTTTTTATCATGCTGATGTTCATCGGCGCGCGCATCTGGGACGCGATCAATGATCCGATCATGGGCCGCATCGCCGACACCAGCAAGCCCAAAGCATCCGGACGCTACCGTCCTTGGGTGCTGTACGCGGCGATCCCGCTGGCGGTCTGCGGCGTGCTGATGTTCGTGAAGCTGCCCGGCATGGGCGAACCGCAGAGCATGCTCTTTACCTGCATCTTCGCGACCGTGACCTACGTCCTGTTCGGCATGGCGTACACGATGCTGCAGATCCCGTACGGCTCGCTGGCGTCCGTCGTCACGACCGACGACAAGGAGCGCAACAAGCTCTCGGTGTTCCGATCGATCGGCGCGGCGATCGGCTCGATCCCCGTGCTTCTGATCGCGAGCTTTGCCTACGCAAAGCGCACCGACGCGTCCGGCGTGATCGTGATCGGCGAAAACGGCAAGGCGATCACCGACATGCAGTACAAGCCCGTCATCATTGGCGTGGTCGTTATGGCGGTCGTGTCCGCGGCGCTTTTGATCCTTGCCTACACGATGAACCGCGAGCGCGTCAAGACAAAGCCGCAGCCGAAGGAGCCGGGCGCGACGAAAAAGGCGATCGCGCTGCTGTTCAAAAACCGCGCGTTTGTGGCGATCAGCCTCGTTTCCATGCTGCTGCTTTCCGGACAGATGTTCACGCAGAGCTTCTATACCTACCTCTTTGACGATTACTTCCACGCGAACTGGATGAACCTCGCGACGCAGGCGTGCACCTATTCGCCGATGCTGATCTTTATGTTCTTCCTGCCGAAGATGGCAAGAAAGATCGGCAAAAAGGAGGTCACCGCCGTCGGTCTTACGCTCGCCGCGGCTTCCAATCTCATCCTGTTCTTCCTGCGCGGGATGGAACCCGGAAAGCTCATGTGGATCTTCCTTGCGCTGAACTTTGTAAGCGGCTGCGGGCTCACGACGCTCGTGATGCAGCTGTGGGCGATGGTGACCGATTCGACCGACGACATCGAGGTCAAGACCGGCTCCCGCGACACCGGCACCGCGTATTCGGTATTCAATTTCTTCCGCAAGCTCGGACAGGTGCTCTCCGCGATCTGCGTCAACGGCGCGCTTCTGGGCATGCACTACCGCTATGAAAAAGGCGCGGTACAGACGCCGGAGAACCTCAAGGTCATGTACGACCTCGCGACGCTGATCCCCGCCGTGCTGTTCGGGATCATGGCGGTGTTGCTGTTCGTCGTTTACCCGCTCAGTAAGCGCCGCGTTTCGGAGCTGCAGGAGCAAAAGGATCGGAACCTCAAAGAATCCTACGAGCAGAACATCATTGATATCTGAGCTGGAAAGCATTGCGCCCGACCGGAGAACCGATCGGGCGTTTTCTTATGCTTCTTTTTCAAACCACACCGGAAGATCGGTCATCCCGCACGGCACGGTCAAGGTCTTGCCGCCGGGGATCGGATCCCCTTCTCCGCGCAGACGCCAGCTTCCGAAGCGCGGCAGGGTGACGGTCACGGATCGCGCGCCTTCGTCGAACACCGGACAGACAAAGAACCGCTCGCCGACCAGGAAGCAGTCGCTTTCGGGATCGTAAGCGGGATCGTACAGGAACACCGGACGCAGCAGCGGAAGATTTTCTTTGCGGCTGCGCTCGGCTTCGGCGTACAGGACCGGCACGAGACGCTCTCTGAGATCGAACAGGCGTCTTACCGCGTCCATCCGCTTAGGATACAGCCACGGCATGGTGGACGGTTCGCCCGGCTTCCACGAATGCAGGGTGAAGCGCGGCAGAAATACGCCGTACTGGAGCCAGCGCAAAAAGAGCTCTTCGCCGGGCTTCGGTCCCGCAAAGCCGCCGATATCCGGTCCGAAGAAGCTGAATCCGGAGAGCGCCGTCGTCATGATCTGCTTATGGTTCCATCTCAGCTCGGAAAAGCTCGTAAGGTTGTCGCCCGTCCAGGTCGACGCGACCCGCTGGATCCCGGCGATCGCGCAGCGCGAGACGTTGAACGGCTCGGTTACACCCGCCTCTTCGCACGCCTCTCTGCTTGCCCGCGCCATCAGATATGAGAACAACGGCCGGATGCGGCATGCGGGGACCGGACGCCCGAAGCAGTCCGCAAGCACGCTCTCGTCCTGCACGTCGTATTCGTTGTTGTCGTTCCAGATATGTTGATATCCCTTCCCGATCAGCTGTTTTTTCACGCAGTCCTTCCAGAACGCATACGCGCCGGGGTTCGTGAAATCCAGATAGCTCGCCGTGCCGCCCCAGAACGGGAACCGTGCAGGCGCGCCGTCCGCGTCATGCAAAAACCAGCCGTTCTGCGCGATCGTCTCATACAGCGGATGCGTCGTTAAAAACGCGGGCTTGACGTTCGGGATCAAACGGACGCCTTTTGCCTTGAACGCGTCCGCAAGCGCTTCCGGCGACGGGATCTTGTCGATGTTCCAATGAAAAACGCACCGCTGTCCGTCAAGCTCGGTATAGCCGCTGGAAAGATAAAACCCGCCGGGACGGATCCCGTGTTCTTCGCACTGCGATAAAAACCCCCGAAGCCGTGCGTCGGCGTCCGGCGCGTCGGTGTACTCCATCGTGCTGCCGCAGTAGGAAAACGCCCATTCCGGCGTCTTTGCGATCCCGCCGCACAGGGCATTGAACCGTTTGACGATCTCTAACGGCGTGCCGAGGATCAGATAAAAGACAAGGATCTCTTCCTCGAAGCGAACGGAATTGAACGGCTCGAAATAGTTGTCGTGTTCAACGCCGAAATCGACGCTGCCGTTACTGTAGGTATCGTAATACAGCCCGAAGCTGCCCGCCGCGTGCTGACAGAGATAGAACGGGATCTGCTTATAGAGCGGGTCGCTGTACGCCGCGGAAAAGCCCATGGAATCGGTCGCGGCAAGCGCGTACCTGCGGTTTGCCTTGTTGACGGGACCGCACTTGTCGCCGAGCCCGAAGATGCGCTGATCCGGAAAACGGTCGGTGTAATGGACGGAACCCCTGCCGAGCTCGCCCGCGAAGTTGTACGCAAGCCCGCTGCGATCGCGATAGAGCACGCCCCGGTCGGTTTCGGCGGTGATGCGGAAGTTGCGTTTTTCGATCGAGAAGCGCACGCCGGACAGCGCAAAGGAGACGGTCCCCTCCGTTTCCGAAACGTCGGGCGCCGCAAGCACAAAGCCTTCGACGGAAAGCTTATCCCGCCCGCAAAGCGGCATATTTCCGTTCGGACACACGCTCCATGTCGGCAGCGGCGGCGTGTCCGGACGCAGGATCGCCACGCGCAAAATCTGCTCGAAAAAATCGAGCCGCGCCGTTACGCCGTCCGCTTCGTATGCGCGCATCGAAGGTCCGGCTTCTTTCAAACGGAACCGGTGATCGAATTTCATACCTTCGGATCCCCCTTTGTCAGCATGTTTTTGAGCATCGTGCCGTAGTGCGCACGCCCCATCCTTGTGCCCTTCGGCGCGATGCGAAGGACGTGCGTTCCAAGCCCGCCGCCCGCTTTCTTCCACAAGGGCAGACCCGCGCCATTCGGATCGCCGGTCCCTGCAAAGTTTGCAAGATACCCGAGCAGCTGCCCGGACGCCTCATGATCGCGTTCGCCGTACGGACGCCAGCTTGTTTCCAGCGTGCCGAAGACATAGCGAAGGTCCGAGGAATGGAACGCGCGATTGCCGTCGCCGGGAGCGTTCAGATCGAAATAGTAAATATACGCGCCGTTTTTCCGTCCGTAGCGGTTGCCGATCCACGCCATGACCGGCGCGAACATATCGTTGTTGGTATAGCCGATGAGATAATCGACCGGCAGAGGCGTTCGGATGAGCTTGTCCACCGGCTCCTTCAAAAGCACGCCGTCGATCACCGGCATGGTGTAATAGATCGCGTCCTTGCGGACCTCCTTCATCCGTTCGACCGTATCGAACAGCGCGTCGGTCGAGGCGTTTTTCAGCGCGTCGAAGTCGGAAAAGCCGCCGGTCTCCATAAACTGCAGCCAGTAGCTTCGCGCTTCCTCCGCCGGCTTCGGCAGCGAAAACTTCGGAAACAGCCCCGCGCCGCTCAGCATGATTGCGCGGCGGAACAGGCCTTTGTTTTCCGGATTCAGGCACAGATACTGGATCGAGATCGCGCCCGCGCTCTGTCCCATCAATGTGATATTGTCCGGATCGCCGCCGAACGCCTTGATATGCGCTTTGACCCAGCGGATCGCCTGCAGCTGATCGTCGAGCCCGAAATTTCCCTCGCATCCGAATCGCGCCTTCAGCTCTTCGTGGCAAAGATAGCCGAGGATCCCCACGCGGTAGTTTGCGAACACCGTGACGATCCCGCGCTCGGCGAGCGCTGCGCCGTCGAACGGGCTTTCCCAGTTGATCCCGGAATCGAAGCCGCCGCCGTAAAAATACAGGATCACCGGCGCGTTTTCGGCGTCCTGCGGCGCATAAATGTTGAGGTTTAAGCAGTCCTCGTCATAGGTGAACGCCAGCCCCTCACGATACTCGCGCTTATAGAACCGGCGGATGGGATTTTCAAGATGCTCGTGCACAGCACGGTTTTGCGGGCACGCGGGACCCGGCTTCGTCGCGTCGAGCACGCCGTTCCATTCGTCGACCGTCTTTGCGTACGCAAACCGCTCCGCCTTTGCAAACGGCACGCCCAAAAACCGCACGCAGCGCGCATCTGCAGCGCCGCGCAGCGTGCCGCAGTCCGTTTTCAAAAGGATCTCCCGTTCCTCGTGCATGTCCCTTCTCCTTTCGCCTTACGCCGCTTTGATCTGCGCCTTCTTCACCTTCCGATCCTTGATCAGCCACGGCAGATAGGACAGGAAGAACAGCAGCGTGACCGCCGCCGCCATGAACAGCACGCGCAGCGCATAGTTTGCGGGCAGGAAGTCCAGAATGGACTTTGTCGCCTCCGGCTTTGCCATATAGAGGTAGTTCGCATCGCCGCCGATGAGCAGGTTCGCGACAAACGCGATCACCGCCATAACGACCGTGGCGATATATGCCTTGATGAACGACTTCCACGTCGGACGCATGCCGTGCACGAAGATCATGTAGAACACGGCGATATAGCCCGTTGTGTGCTCCAGCCAGAACTGATAATACCGGTAGCGCGTCGGTCCCGTGTAGGTGATGACTGTCGGCGTGATCAGCGCAAAGATCGTGCCGGAGAACAGCCAGAAGTACGGAATGTCGAACAGCGTCTGGTTCTTTGTGACCAGCATGTAGCTTCCGAAGATGACGCCCCAGCCGCACAGCGTGATCGGCAGATGATCCTGCGGGTTCGCGCCGAGCGACGGCACGCCGACAAGCCGCCAGAAATAGGACATTTCGGTGATGATCATGATGAGCGCCAGCGCAAGGCGCAGATTCTTTTCGTGTTTGCTGTTTCTGATCCGGTCGCGGAAGACATAGATCAGCACGATCACCGCGATCATCAAAAGGATCGGCAGAAAATGCGCGAGCGTGAAGTTCCGGAACTCCACCTCGTCGCCCTTGCCGAAGAAATATTCAAAAAACGCTTTCATTGCATGCTCCTTCCGGTTGGTTCGTGTCCATTATACCGGTTTTTCCCCGGTTCGGCAAGGTTCTTTCTTGCCGGATGAAATTGACAAAACGGCGGTTTGCCCATATAATCGTTTTATACTGCAGTATGATGACCGTTCGGTTCTCGAAGCGGTCGATCCGGGGGCGGAAAACAGCATGAAACACATGAATCACAACCTCAAACGAATGATTTTTGCCGCGCTGTGCCTTGCGCTATGCATGGTGCTTCCGTTCCTGACGGGACAGATCCCGGAGATCGGAAAACGTCTCTCGCCCATGCACATACCCGTGCTTCTTTGCGGGTTTCTGTGCGGATGGCCGTGGGGGCTTGCGGTCGGCGCGATCGCCCCGATCCTGCGCTCCGCTCTGTTCGGCATGCCTGCCATGGGTCCGGATGCGTTCAGCATGGCGTTCGAGCTTGCGGCGTACGGCGCGGTCGCCGGACTTCTGTACCGGCTGCTGCCGAGAAAGCCTTGGAGCGTCTATGTTTCGCTGATCGCTGCTATGATCGTCGGCCGTCTCGTGTGGGGACTTGCGAAATGGGCGATGCTCGGTCCGTCGTTCACCCTGCAAATGTTTCTTGCGGGAGCGGTGGTCAACGCGCTCCCCGGCATCATTCTGCACATCGTACTGATCCCGCCGATCGTGCTTGCTCTAAAGAAAGCGGGATTTACGGAAACCAACCGGAGGGCAGAAGAATGAAAACGCTGTATCTGGACTGCGGCATGGGCGCGGCGGGCGATATGCTCTGCGCCGCGCTTTTGGAGCTCATGCCCGATCCCGACGGCGCCGTCCGCGCGCTGAACGGGATCGGCGTCCCGCATGTCGTGTATGAAAAGACCGCTTCCGAAAAGTGCGGCATCGCCGGCACGCATCTTTCCGTGCGCGTCGACGGCAAAGAGGAGCATGAACCGGCGGAGGGACATCATCACGGGCACGCGCATCACCATGCGCACAGCGATCTTGCTTCGATCGAGACGATCCTTGCGGGCCTGCATGTTTCGGACGGCGTCAAAGCGAACGCGCTTCGGATCTATCGGCTGATCGCGGACGCGGAGAGCCACGTGCACAGCTGTCCGGTCGAGATGATCCATTTTCACGAGGTCGGCGCGCTCGACGCGATCGCGGACGTTGCGGCGTTTTGTTTTCTGATGGAGCGGCTTTCGCCGGATCAGGTGGTCGCCTCCCCCGTCCACGTCGGCAGCGGCACGGTCCGCTGCGCGCACGGCGTGCTTCCCGTGCCCGCGCCTGCCACGGCTTACCTTTTGAAGGACGTTCCGATCTACGGCGGCGAAGTGAAAGGCGAGCTTTGCACGCCGACCGGCGCGGCGCTTCTCCGGCACTTTGTCACGCAATTCGGTCCGATGCCCGTCATGCGCGTCTCTTCGATCGGCTACGGCATGGGCACGAAGGACTTCGACACGGCAAACTGTGTCCGCGCCATGCTCGGCGAAACGGAAACGAACGATACGGAAACCGTCTTTGAGCTGTCCGCGAACGTCGACGATATGACCGCGGAACAGATCGGCTTTGCTTCGGAACGCCTGTTCGAGGCGGGCGCCGTCGAGGTCTATACCGTTCCGGTCGGCATGAAAAAGAGCCGTCCCGGCACGCTGATCCGCGCGATCGCAAAACACGATGAAAAGGACGCCGTCCTTTCGGCGTTCTTCCGGCACACGTCGACGCTCGGCGTGCGCGAGGTCGAAACCAAACGGTATGTTCTTTCCCGCACGGTCGAATCGCGGCAAACGTCGCACGGCACGGTGCGCGTCAAGCGTTCCGAGGGCTATGGCGTTGGACGGACAAAGGTCGAATACGAGGATCTTGCGCGGATCGCAAGGGAACGGAACAGCAGCCTTTCCGAAGCTGCTGCGCTTGTCAAAAAGGAGATCGAACGGCATGGATGAGCATCACAACACGCTGCACGAGCATCATGAACATCTGCATCAGCATGCGAACACCAAGGACGTACTGAACCGTCTGTCCCGCGCGATCGGGCATCTCGAATCGGTCAAGCGCATGGTCGAGGACGGACGCGACTGTTCGGACGTTCTCATTCAGCTTGCGGCGGTGCGCGCCGCGCTGAACGCAACGAGCCGCATCATTTTGAAGGACCATCTGGAGCACTGCATCGTACATGCGGTGGAATCGAACGATCAGCAGGCGATCACCGAGCTGGAGCACGCCATCGACAAGCTGATCCAATAAATCATTCCTTCATTTCTCCATCCCCCCATGGGGCTTCCGGAAAACGTATATTTTTGGTATACTCCCTGTGAAAACCATACAGGGGGTATTTTTTATGGCATGCTTTTTGGTTCCGATGACGGAAGCGATCGTCACCACGATCGCGCAGAAGGTGATCGAGAAGAAAGAAAAAAAGACCGGCGTTCAGACGGTCACAAGCGCAGACGGCTTCACGATGGAAAAAACGCCGTTCTCGAAGAAGCTCGGCTGGCTCAATAAGATGCTGTGGGGCGGCTCCGTGCTTCTGGCGTTCGAGCACGTCTGGCACGGCGAGGTCGTTCCGTACTTCCCGTTTTTGACGGCGGCGAGCGATCCGGCGGACGCGGCGGAAATGCTGCACGAGATGGGCACGGCGGGCGTCTGCATGGCGGCGATCGTTACGGTCGTTTGGATCGGCATGCTGCTCGTGTCGAAGTCGCTGGAAAAGCGCGCGCTCAAGGCGATTCCCGCAGCGAAATAAGGCGGTGCGCGTATGACTCTGCTCGTTACCGTATTTGCCGCGGCGATCACGACCGCGATGTGGTATCGGCGTCAGCCGGACGGCAGCATGAAGCTCGGCATCCTCTCCTGGATGTTCTGGGGCGCGTCGCTGATGTGGCTGATCGATGCGATCTTCGAGTATGCGGAGCTCGGCGCGGAATACTTTACGCCTGCGCTCAAGGACATGGCAAACGACCTGTTCCTCGGTCTTTCGGTCATCGCGCTTGCGCTGATCATCTGGATCGTGATCCTGCTCATTTGGGATCCGAAAGGCGTTCTCAAGGCAAAGCTTCTGAAAAAGAAAGGCTCCTGACCGCAATACACAAAACAGGCTGTTCCGAAAACCGGAACAGCCTGTTTTTTGTCTGTATTGTTGACGCGATCGTTATTCGCCCATCATCAGGCGGATGATCTCTTTGTCCGTCTGCTGCATGCCGCGGCTCGCGAGCTTGCCGACGGCTTCGATCGTGCTCTCGACGCCCTTCTTCACGATGCCGTCGCCGCCGAAAAACTGATTCCCGTCCTCGTACATGGCAAGACCCAAAAGCCCCGCGTCGACCGCCGCCGCGATCTTTGCCGCGCAGCTTGCCTTTGCGCCGTCACAGATGATGCCTGACGTGATCGCAACCGCGTTGACCACGGTATGCGCGATCATCTCGAACCGCCCGCCCTTCAGATACGCAATACCCGCGCCTGCGCCGACGCCCGCGCTGACCGCGCCGCAGTAGGCGGAAAGCCTTCCGATGCCGGTCTTCAAATGCGTGGTGATCAGGTTCGACACGCACAGCGCGCGCAGAAGCTGTTCATGCGACGCGCCGATCTCGTCAGCATAGACGATGACCGGCACGGACGCCGTAATGCCCTGATTGCCGCTGCCCGAATTGATGACGACCGGCAGCTCGCAGCCGTTCATACGCGCGTCGCTGCCAGCAGCCGCCCATGCGCGCATCTTATAGTTGATATCGTATTCCCTGCCTCTGAGCACCGTTTTGCCGATGTTCGCGCCGTAGTTTCCGGATAAGCCTTCCTTTGCGATCGCCATGTTGTAGTCGATCTGACGTTCGAGCACGTCCCTGACGTCCGCGGGATCGACCGTGTCCGCAAAGTCGACGATCCCCTCGACCGAAAGGCATGTCCGGTCGGTCAGTCGGTCGTCGATGCGATCGCTCAGTTCCTGACGGAGAAGCACCTCGCCGTTGCGCTCGATCAGTACAAGGTTGGTGTGATAGTCCGCGATGCGTACGGCTGCATAATCCTCGCCGGCATACGCGGTAATCCGGATATCGAAGATGCGTCCGGTGTCGGCATATCGGACCTCGATCGGCACGCGCGCAATGTATTCGGACATCACCGCAATCTGCTCCGGCGTGACGTTTGCCAGCACTTCCAGTTCCGCGTCCGCGTCGCCTGCGACCGTGCCTGCCGCAGCCGCTGCGGGAATGCCTCTGAGTCCGCCGGTGTGCGGGACGACCACGCTCTTGACGTTTTTGATGATGTTGCCGCTGGCTTCCACAAGCAGACGCTCCGGCATAAAGCCGAGAACCTTCCGCGCCTTTGCCGCCGCATACGCGATCGCGATCGGCTCCGTGCAGCCCATGGCGGGGCGCAGCTCCTCTTCCATGATGGAAATGTAGTTTCGATAGCACAGATCTGTCCGCTGCATCCTGCATTCTCCTTTGCCCGTTCTTTACCCGTAAATCATACCATTTTCGCAGGCTTGCAGTCAACCGTCTGCGTCTCATTTGTACGTTTTTCCGCGGATTCGGTCGGATCCCGCCGCAAAGCCGGAAAGCGCCGGCGGGGTTCCGTTCGGTCGGTCCGCAATTTCTGTGGATTCCTTTGAATTTCTTGCTTTTTTGCGCCGCGATGATATAATATAATTGTATAATATCAGTTCATGCAAGAAGCCGTTTTTTGTGCGAACAGCGAAAGGTCTGCCGAAGATGGATGCTCTGAACAAAGCCTACGCCCCATATACAGGCGCCGAACCGTACCTTTACCTTTGCTTTTCGGAAGCAAGCGGGAAAAGGGCGGCGGTTTTGCTGCGGCGTCTTGCCGAACGCGGCGTGCGCGTCTGGTACTGCACGCAGGTCGGAACGGATCGGGTCGTGCGGGAGTCGATGCACGAGCGCATGCTGAACGCGGCGCTGACGGTCGTTTATCTTGACGACAATTTCCGAAGCGATCCGATCGCGAAAAGCCGTCTTCTGGCGTGCCAGCGCAGCGGACAGAAGATCGTCTGCCTGAATACGGACGGCGGCGACGGCGGGCTCTCCATCGGTCTGCATGCGGACGCCGTCGAGGTCCGGCTCAGCCGCGGCGCATCGGCGGCGGACGCGGAACGCGCGCTTCTGCATGCGGACGGGTTTTCGCAGGCGCTGATCGGCGAACCGGCGCAAACGGGCGGACGGCTCTTTCACCGGCTCACCGGCATCCTCATCGGCGTAACCGTCGCGCTGCTTGCCGCCGGCGCTCTGTGGTTCTTCCTGCACCGCGTACCGCCGGCTCCGCCGCCTGTTGAGCAGGATACCGTGACCTTTGTGGATGAAACGATTCGGGAAGCCGTGCGCGGCGCGCTCGGCGGCGGACCGATCGACGCGGACCGGCTCGGCGACGTCACCGTGCTGCGTCTGCCCGGCGACGCGATCCCGGCGGATCTTTCCGATCTGACGCTTCTTCCCTCCCTAAACACGATCGAGCTCAGTCAAACGGCTGCGTCCGGCGTTTCGGCGCATCCGGAGCTGTACGCCTATACGATCGAGCTGTACGGAGGTGCGTCCGAATGAGCACGTTTTTCAAGCCGTACGAGGGAAACCGCCCCTATGTATTTATCAGCTATTCGCATCGCGATTCCGAAAAGGTCCTGGATATCATCTCCGTGCTGAACGAGCGGAAGCTCCGTCTGTGGTACGACGAGGGCATACCCGCCGGCAGCGACTGGCCGAAGAACATCGAGCTGCATATGCGCGGATGCGCCGCCGTTCTGTTCTTCCTGTCTGCGACCGCGCTTGCGTCGCCGAACTGCTATTCCGAGATCAAAACCGCCGTCGCGCTCAAAAAGCCGATCCTCTTGATCCCGTTGGAGCCGACACAGCCGAACGACGCATGGGCAGCGCTCCTGTCCGCCGCCGACCGGCTGCTCGATCCGCGCGGAAGATCGTTTGCCGAGGCGATCCTGTGCTGGAAGGTCCTCAGCCGTTCCTTCTATCGGAAGCGGACCGACGCCATCCGAAAGGACCGGATCGGGTTCTTTGCGGCGATCCTGCTGCTTGCCGCCGCAGCGGTCGCGCTTGTCGCCGTCATGCAGGGACGCTTCGATCCGCATACGGACGTCCCCCCGCGCGCCACGCCCTCCCCCACTCTGACCGCCAAACCGACGGCGACGTCGGAGCCCGTTCCGACCCCGAGCATCGATCCGAGACTGTTCCCGGTGCGGTTTCCGGACAAGCAGCAGGAGAACGCCGTTCGCGACATTCTCGGCAAGGCGGACGGCAACGTTCTGCGCCCGGAGCTTGCGGCGGTCAAGGAGCTGTATTTTTGCGGAAACATGACCCTTGATAAGACGGACAACATCCGTTTTTCGGAAGACGGCGCCGTCCGTGTCAACGGCGCGAAGGTCGTCCCCGGCAAGGTGTCCGATCTGTCCGTGATCGGCACGATGGTCTTTCTGGAGCGGCTTGCGCTGATCGATCAGCCGATCAAGGATCTGTCGCCGCTGAACGATCTCGTGCTCTTAAAGGAGCTGTATCTTTCGGGGAATGCGATCTCCGATCTTTCATCGCTGAAAGGGCTTTTGAGCCTTACGACTCTGCATATTGAACATACAGACGTACGCGACCTCGCACCGCTTGCGTCGCTGCCGTCGCTTCGTGCCGTAACCGTCAGCGCGGATATGCTTCCGCTCAAGTGGACGGACAACAAGACGTTTAAGGTCATCCTGGTCCCCTGACCACGCACAATCCGCACAGAAAGGAAATCACCATGGCAAAGCACACCCTGTACCCGCTGTTTACGGCTGAGGACGAACAATCCGTCCGACCGATCCTCGACGCCCTGAAGAATAAAGGTGTTTCGATCAGCGAAGCGCCTGTGCCGAAAAAGAACAGCGCCGTTCTGTTCTTCCTGTCGAAGCATGTGACGGAGGAATCCCCGGTCACCGACGCGTTCCTGCGCCTCGACGCGCAGAAGCTTGACGTCATTCCGGTCAATCTGGACGGGTCGACTCCGCCGAAGCTGATCGAAACGGCGATTATGGCGCGGAACACGATCTTCGCAGAGCGCTATACGTTGGAGGAGCTCGTCGACCGCATCGCGGACGCGCTGAAGAAGCCCGTCGCGATCGCTTCAAAGCTGCGCAAATGGATCATCGCGGCGGCGGCAGTCGTGCTGCTTGCCGTTGTCGGGATCGTACTGTGGCGCGTGCTTGCGAGCAAAGGCGCCGGGGAGGTCGACGCCGAAGCGACGCCCGCGCCGACGGCCGTGCCGACGCCCGTGCCCGACATGCCGGACGGCATCCCGCCCGAGGACATCACCAAGATCGTCGAGATTACCTTTGTCGGCGACACATACCAATGGTATACCTCGGACGACAGGAGCTACCGGGACAACACCTTCAGCAGGGGCTACAACGATTTCTCCTATCGCTACTGGACGGACGAGGGCGCGCACTGGCTCAGCAAGGAGGACGGGCACGAGTTCCCGATGACGCACTACGACGATCTCGACTGGCTTGCGTCGCTTCCGAACCTCAAATTTGTGACGTTCTGCGCGGTCGACGCCGAGGTGCCGAGCCTGAAGGATCTCAAGAATCTCGTCGGCGTGTATTACTGCGACAACAACATCGGCACCCTCGAATGGCTGCGCGGCTCGACTCTGCACTTTATCGAATACCACGGCAGCGACGTCACGGATTTTTCGCCGCTCTCGGACTGCAAAAACTTCAATTCGGCGCATCTTGATCTCGTCAATTCCCGAGCCGTCGATTTCTCCGGCTTCTGCCCGCCGGCGCTGCGATGGATGCAGCTCGAAAACGGAAATGATCTCCGTTCCGTCGATCTTTCCGGGCTCAGCCGCTGCGCGAACCTGGATGACCTCTATCTCAACAACATTCCGGTCGCGGACGATTTTTCGCTGAACGGCTGCAAAAAGCTCAGCAAGCTCGCGGTCATCGGTCTGCCGCTCCGCAGTCTTTCGTTCCTGTCCGAATGCACCGCGCTCACCGAGCTGACAATCGAAAACATGGACGTCGGCACGTTGAACGGCGTTGAAAACCTGAAAAAGCTGTGGTATATAAAGACAGAGAACACGAGATTCCGCGACATCTCCGCAATCAGCGGCTGCACGGCGCTGGAAACGTTTTTCATCGGCGGAATCAACTGGTGGAACACGCCGGACAGCGAGCGTCTGCGCGATCTGACGCCGCTCTGCTCGCTGCCGAGACTCCGGGAGATCGCGCTGCACGGCGCCGACGTCACGAATCTGGACTTTTTGAACGACTTGCAGAATAAGGAAAACATCCGCCTCCATTTCTCGAGCAGCGAAATCACCGATTTCTCCGGGCTTGCGGCAATCAAATCGTTCGGCTTCCTGCACTGCAATCTTTCCAATCGTGATTTCTCCGCGATGGTCCTGCCCTATATTCAGAATGCAACGTTCCGGGATCTGAACCTGTACCGATGCAGCAACGTCGATCTTTCCACGCTGCCGAGGGTCACGAACTGCCTTACGATCGATTACGGCGATCTGACCTCGCTTGAAGGTCTGAACCAGCCCATATATCGGCTGGAGCTCAAAAACTGCCAGTATCTGACCTCGTTGAACGGGATCCGGAGCTTATCCGCCTTCGGCAACGGACACGGCGATCTGTATATCGAGGGCTGTCCGCGTCTTGTCGATTGGTCGGCGCTCGACGGAAAGCGGCTCAACCGCATGGAATTCCGCGGAACATATATGCTCCCGGATTTCTCCAAGACGAACGCGCACAGCATCCAGTTCAGTTATCTGGACGAGGACGTTCTGCCGGATCTTTCGTGCCTTTCCGGTCTTGACAAGTCGCAAAAATACGATTTCGATTTTGCGGAGCAGCAGAATCTTCCGGACCTGCTTCCGCTGTTTGAATTGAAGGGCGGGCTTCTGATCGTGCCGCCGCAGGTATCGGAACAGGCGCAGGAGCTTGTCGACAGCAGGCGCTTCGATTCCTTCGAGGTCCGTTACCCCGACGGAAACTGGGAGCCGAACAAGGAGCCGTTCTCGCTGCTGTCTCTTGACGAGCTTGATACGCTGCCGAAAACCGTGCTCAAGAAGGTGGAGCGGCTCTGTATGGCGGGCGATACGGTCTACGATCCGAATCAGTATTGGATCGACAAGGATTGGGATGCCAAGCCGATGCAGGCATATCTTCATAAGAACGGCTCTGACGAGCGCGTCCCGATCGAAACCGGAACGATCCTCAACGACCTATCGATCTTGAAAAACCTGACGGGACTTAAGGAGCTGAGCCTGTACCGGCAGCCTCTGGAAACGCTCGACGGCATTCAGTATCTCGAATCGCTCGAAGCGCTGGACGTCGGGGAATGCGATGCGCTGACCGACGTCTCTGCGGCGTTCACGCTGCAGGGTCTTCGCAAACTTGACCTGCACGACACGTCCGTTGTCTCGATCGAAGGCGTGCAGAATCTGACGGAGCTTGAGGAGCTGGCAATCTACAGCACACAGGTGGATTCGATCGAGGGCGTGCAGGCGCTTACGAGGCTCCGGTTCATTGATCTGCAATGGACCCGCGTGACCGATCTCTCCCCGCTCGGAGCGCTTCCGGATGACTGTGAGATCAAATTCACCGTGGACGGCGTCAAGGTGCAGGATTTCCTCGCGCTGCCGGATTCCATTCTCGCAAAGATGCAAAGCCTTTGCATCGCGGGCGATTGGCTCTACAACGACGACGGTCAGTGGTGGGAAGAGGACTGGAGCTCCAACGGCACGCGGGGATGGCTGGTTCACAACGGCGGCAACCTCACCCCGATCGGAAAAGGCACGCTGACCGATCTCTCGTTCCTGCATCGGCTGCCGAACCTGAAACTGTTCCGGATTCACTGCAACCCGATCGTGTCGCTGGACGGCATCGAGACGCTTTCGCATCTGGAAGAAGTTCAGATCCAGACCTGCCCGAAGATCACCGACGTTTCCGAGCTGTTCGACCTGCCGACGATTGAACGCATCAGTGTGCGAGGACTTCCGATCACCTCCGTCGCAGGCGTTGAAAAGCTGCCGCGGCTGGTGGATCTCTCCATTGCAAACACGCAGATTACCGATCTTTCGCCGTTAGCCGGCATCGACACATCCTATGCCGGTACAGAACATCGCGGCTTTAACCTCTCAATCGACAATTTGCCGGAGAGCCTGACCGCCGACCGGTTCGCGGTGCTGTCGCATTTTCCGGCGTTCTGCTCGATCAACGTATTCAATACGGATTGCTCCCTTTGGATGGACGCATTGAAGAATGCGAAAATCTATGAGATCCATGCGGGCGGCTGCCATTTCACGAACGAAACGTTCCGGCAGTTCATCGAACAGCATCCGGAGCTCGAATATATCAAGGTTTCGTGGACGCCGGAGCTGACCGACGTTTCGCCGCTTCTGACACTCAAAAATCTGAACAGGGCGTGCGTGTCGCACAACATGCCGCAGGCAATCGCCTCGCTCGGCGATCCAACGGAATACCCCTTTGAGCTTGAGATCGAAAACTGACCCGAAACAAGCAGCCGAACGAACAGAAAGGAGTTTCCATGGCAAAACGCACGCTGTATCCGCTGTTTACGGCGGAGGACGAACCGGTCGTCCGACCGATCCTCGACGCGCTGAAGGAAAAGGGCTTTGCCGTTGATCCGAAACAAACACCGAAGAAGAACGGTACCGTTCTGTTCTTCCTGTCGAAGCATGTCACGGCGGAATCCCCGATCACCGACGCGTTCCTGCGCCTCGACGCGCAGAAGCTTGACGTCATCCCGGTCAATCTGGACGGGTCGACCCCGCCCGCGCTGATCGAAAACGCGCTTCTGGCAAGGAATACGATCTTCGCCGAACGCTATACGGCGGAGGAGCTCGTCGACCGCATCGCCGGCGCGCTGAAACAGCCTGTTGCGATCGCTTCAAGGATGCGCAAATGGATCATCGCCGCGGCGGCGGTCGTTCTGCTCGCCGTCGTCGGCATTGTGCTGTGGCGCGTGCTTATCAGTAAGGGCGCCGAGGAGGTCGACGCCGAAGCGACGCCTGCCCCGACCGCCGCGCCGGTCATTCCAGACGGCATTCCGCCGGAGGACATTGAGCGGATCCATGAGCTGATTTTTGTCGGCGATCAGATGCACTATTCCTTCGGCGACGAGGAATGGGTCGCGGAGAACGGATGGGCGCGGATCGGCGCGGATTATTACGCAACGCGCGGTTCCGACGAAACCGGCGCGCACTGGTACAGCACGGAGGACGGGCACGAGATCGAAACGGCGCATTGGGACGATCTCAGCTTTTTGCAGTACATGACAAACCTGAAGCTTTTGACGTTCGTCTGCACGGACGGGACGCTTCCCGATCTCTCCGGTCTTTCAACGCTGGACAATGTTGAGCTGTTCGACTGTTCCGTTTCCGAAATCGAAGGTCTTCGCAAGGTCGGAATAATGCATTTCGGCTATTACGGCGACCCGATCGATTTTTCGCCGCTGTCCGACTGTCCGGCGCTGTCTTCCGTCGATCTTCGGCTGAACCTGAACGGGACTGCGGACCTTTCCGGATTCCATCCGCCGATGCTTTCCGAGCTGACGATCCGAAACGAAAACCAAACGCTTCTGCCCATCGATCTTTCCGGGCTCGGACAATGCGCTGCGCTTACGAAGCTGCTCCTTGAGCGCGTCGATATCGACGATCTGCAATTTCTCTCGGATTGTACCGCGCTTGAATCGCTGTCCCTGTTCTTCCTGAATCTGAGACGGCTGGACGGCGTGGAAAACCTGAAAAATCTGAAATCCATCGATTTGCAGGACGTCAACGACCTTGCGGATATCTCCGCGATCGCAGGCTGTACCGCGCTTGAAATTTTCTGCATGCGCGGGTATCCGGAGCGCGTGACGGTCAGCGACCTTTCCGCCCTTGGCAAGCTGCCGAACCTTTACTATCTCAGCAACCTTGCCGCGTCGAATACCGATCTGGATTTTTTGAAGGAACTGCCGACCAAAGAGAATATCTGTTTCATTTTTGTGGATTCCGGCGTTACGGATTATTCCGGCTTCGGCGCGATCGAATCCTATGGCTGGATCTATCTGAACATGAACGGAAAGGACCCCGCGCCGGCGCTTCGGTATTTGGAGAATACGCCCATCGAAGTTCTGCATGTAAGGGCTGCGATTCACACCGATCTTTCCACGGCGTCGCACGTCAATACGGAGCTCGATCTGGAAGAATGCGACGTTCGCGACCTTACGACGTTAAGCGACAATGCGGATTTTGAATACTTTGTCGTGGAAAATTGTCCGCTTCTGCAATCGCTGGACGGGCTTGAAAAGGTCAAACGGTTCGGAAAAGACGAGGATCAATCATACGGGTTTTTATATCTGGAAGACTGCCCGCACCTGATCGACTGGTCGGCGCTCGACGGAATGCGCCTGAAAGCCTGCTACCTGGTCGGCTTGAATACGCTGCCCGATTTTTCCGCATTCACTTCGGAGGAATACTATCTGGAGGGCTTCCCGGAGCTGACCGACCTTTCCTGCTTCGAGGGGCTGGATCCCGCCGGTACATACAGCTTTAACGTCAGCGGGCTGGAAGGGCTGCGCGACGTCAGCGCGCTGTCGCATCTGAAGGGTAAGGAGCTTGTCGTTCGTCCGGAGCTTCGGGAGCAGGCAGAGGAACTGGTCGCAGCGGGCAATTTCGAGACCTATGAGATCCGGTATCCGAATACATCGTGGCATCCGGACGACAGCGAATTCACGCTGCGGTCGCTTGACGAACTGGATGCGCTGCCGGGCTCCGTGCTCGGGCGGGTGCGCTCGTTCTGCATCGCGGGCGATTATTTGTTCGATGAGAACGAGTACCGCCTTGAGGAGGAATGGAACGACGGCACGGCGACGCTGTACCTTTGCAGCAACGATTCGGACGAGCGCATTCCGGTCGAAACCGGCACGCGGCTTACCGATCTGTCCGTCCTGAAAAACCTGACGGGGCTAACGCAGCTGAAACTGTATGCGCAGCCGCTTCATTCGCTCGACGGCATCCAGCATCTCGAATCGCTTGAAGAGCTGACCGTTGCATTCTGCGGATCTCTCGGCGACGTCTCCCCCGTCTTTACTCTGCAGGAGCTGAAAATGCTCAAGCTGCGGCATAACGGTGTAAACTCCGTAGAGGGCATACAGAATCTCAGCAATCTTGAAGAGCTGGATCTTGACGAAGCGAAGATCGGCGATCTTTCGCTGCTGCTGACGCTTGCGGATCTTCGCAAGGTCACGATCTCGGATGATATGCACGCGGCGCAAAATTCGCTCGACGGCAATTACGGCTTTGAGCTGATTGTGGAATAACACATTGATCATATCTATTGCGATTGGAGGAAACAAAGAATGGCTTATACCGCATTGGAACAGATGAGAAAAGTGAACAAAGAACGTTTTCAGACGGACGTCGGTCCGTTCGAGCCCGTGCTGTACGGCGCAGGCAGAGCCGGGAGCGATCTGAAATCCGCGGCGCTCCGGTTTTTGCACGAGCGCTGTGAGGGGCTGCGCTTCTCCCCCGAAAAAGCAAGGGAGGAGGCGAAGACCGGACGGTATCTCGGCACGAGCTACCAGGCGAATCAGATCCCGTACAACATGCAGATGGACATCGACCGGCTCTGCCTTGAACGCGAGCTGGAAAAGTTCATCGACTCCGGCGTTGCCGAAGACGCGTACACCGTGTATTACAGCTTCCTCGAAATGTTCATGGGCAAGTACGGGCGCTCCAGCAAGATGATCGAGCTGCTTTCGGAGTTTGAATCGAACGCCAGTACGCTCCTCATGAAGCACCGCGACCACTATTCCCACTCGGTCTACGTCTTTGCGCTCGGGCTTGCGATCTATGAGACGAACGAGACCTATCGAAAGACGTTCCAGACGTTCTACGGCTTCGTTCCCGGCGAGGAGGAGCATCGCGCTGCCGCGTTCTTCCTTGAATACTGGGGACTGACCTCGCTGTTTCATGACATCGGGTATCCGTTCGAGATCCCGTTTGAGCAGGTGCTTGCGTACTTTGAGCTGGATCGCAGAAAGCGCGGACCCGGCAGCATGTTCCTTGCCTATCACGATCTCGGCTGTCTGTCCGATCTCGGCGAGAACGCCGCCGCGCACCTTGAAAAGCTGTTCGGCAGAAAATTCGACTCCGTGGAAGCGCTTCTGGCGTACGGCATCGAAAAACGGCTCGGCGCCGCGTACAATGTGACCGAGGAATATCTTTGCGGCACGATCAAGCGGAAGCCGACTGCGCCGAACGAGTTCGGGTACTTCATGGACCACGCCTATTTCAGTGCGACGCGGCTGTATCAGGAGTTCATCGAAGAACGCGGCGCGGACGCGCTCACCGAGGCGCATTTGGACGCGCTGTCGGCGATCATGCTGCACAACAGCCTCTTTAAGTTTGCGATCGCGTTCTATAAATCCAAGGACAAGTGCAAGGCGCCTTTGAAGGCGGAGCTGCACCCGCTCGCATATCTTCTGATGCTCTGCGACGAGCTGCAGTGCTGGGACCGCACCGCGTACGGCAGAAATTCCCGCACCGAGCTGCATCCGATGGACGCCGAGTTCGATTTCGGCAGGGGCATGATCCACGCGCTCTACTGCTTCGACGCGGAGGAGGCGGAAAAGATCGGCGCGTATGAGGCGCGGTACCGCGCATGGGAGCAGGGCGGCTGTGTGGACGCGCCGCCGCGGCTCAAGGCGTACAGCGATATGGCGGAAAAGGAACAGCGCTTCCGCACGGACATCGAGAAGATCGTTGATCTTTCCGGCTATCCGCTGTTCATCACGACCTTTATGCGCACCGCGGACCGCAGAAGCAAACACACCTATCTGTCCGGCAGCAGCTTCCTGCACATGTACGACTTTGCCGTCGCGCTGAACGGGCGCTATCAGTACGAGGGACAGGAAGAATCCATCTCCGCCGAAGAGCTCGAACGCAGCTTCGACGCGATGTCTTTGGAATACAAGCTCAGCAACATCAATCAGGTCAAGAACTTCTCGAAATACCTAAACGCCATCGGCTGCTTCTATACGGACCGTCCCGTCGATTTCGAGATGCTCCGCGCGTTTACCGACGAGCAAACCGCCGTGTTTGCGCCGATGGAGCACGCCCGCTGGATCCGGGAGCATCGCGCAATGGGCTGGACCGCAGGCAATCTGTATGAGACCGTTCAAACGGACGGCGAAACGAACCGCTACGCGCTGCGCGAACAGATGCGGCAGCACAAGCTCTGCATGAACGGCGATTTCGGCGAGCTGGAGATCGCGCGGCATTACCTGATGCTGCCCGAGGAGGTTCAGTGGAAGGATTGGAAGCCGTTCAACAGCATGCTGAAGCTGATCCGCAAGTTCGACGGACTCCGGATCTACAAGCTGAACTGAGCGTATGACGGGGCAGAAAACGATCCCGATCGTCGTCGGGGTCACGGGACACAGGAATATCCGAAGCGAGGACCGCGACGCGCTGTACGGCGCCGTTCTTCGCGCGCTCTCCGACTTGAAGGCGCGCTGTCCGCACACCGAGCTGATCCTGCTGAACAGCCTTGCGGAAGGCGCGGATCAGCTTTGCGCCGAAGCCGCGGCATCTCTTTCGATCCCGTTTATCGCCGTACTGCCGATGGAACGGTCGGAATACGAACGCGATTTCTCCGGGGATGCGCTGCAGCGGTTTCGCGCGCTTTGCGGCGCCGCAAAGGAATGCTTCGTCGCTCCCGCGATCGAGCAGGTGCCGCCGTCGCCGGATCGGGATTTCGCCTATCGGCAGGCGGGCATTTACGTTGCCGCGCATGCGCATCTCCTGCTTGCCCTTTGGGACGGAAAGCCGCTTCCCGGGAAAACCTGCGGGACCGCCGAAACCGTGCGGTTCGCGCTGGAGAACGCCTATGACCCGAAGGACGGGATTCCGCTGCACGGTTCCCCCGCCGTTCTGCACATCTTTACGCCGCGTGAGACCGATAAAGACGGGCAGGCGGGCGCCGTTCGTTTTCTCGGCGACCAAGCGGCGTTTTCGGGGATCCTGAAGCACACCGACGAGTTCAACCGCCTGTCGGAAGAGACGGCGACCTGCGCCGCGCCGCTGCTGCCGCAGGACCGCGAGCCGGACGAAGCGTTGGATCGCGCGGAAGCGCTGTATGCGGCGGCGGACGCGCTGAGCGTTCGCTTCCAAACGCAGTACCGCCGGATCCTTGCCGTGCTTGCGGTCATCAGCACGGTCATTACCGCCGCCTTTCTGCTCTATGACGAAGCCAATCTGCATTGGATGATCCTGGTTTGCGGACTGATGCTGTTTGCCGCATGGTTCGTTCAGCACCGCGGAAAGCGGATCGCCTGTCACCGTCGCTACCTTGAATACCGGACGCTTGCCGAAAGCCTGCGGGTGCAGTCGTTTCTGCGGTACGCCGGAAGCCGGATTTGTGTGTCCGACATCCTTCCGTGGTCGGCGCAGACGGACGCCGCGTGGATCTCCGCCGCGCTCAGGGTCGTCCCGATCGCCGGCAGTCCGTATGGCGCGCACAGCATCCGAAAGCCGTGGGTCGAGGATCAGCTTGCTTACCATATCCGCGCAGGCAGAAAGTCCGAACGCGCGCGGGCGGGCAGCGAACGGACCGTCGGGATTGCCCTGTCCGTCAGCATCGCGCTGTATCTTCTTGTACTGATCTTTGAGCTCGTCTGGGGCGATCTGCTGCCCGTTTCCGGACACATTCAAAACGCCGAACTGTATCGAATGCTGTCCAAGCTTCTGCTCGGCGGCATCTCGGCGGCAACGCTGTTCATCTCGAACTACTACGGACGCCTGTCCCTTTCGCGCGCCGCTGCCGACCATCAAAAGATGGCGCGGTTCTATACCGCGATCCTGTCTCGCATCGAGCAAAGCGGCGAAACCGGGGACCTGCTTCTGCTGCTTGCCCGTGAGGAGCTGATCGAAAACGGCAACTGGTGCTCCTACCGGCGCGACAATTCCGCCGATTTCAGCTTATAATCCCGCATAAGCCGGAAAGCGGCGCATGCACTGCTGCATGCACCGCTTTTGTTTTGCCGTGTCAGTTCGGCTGCTTAAACTCGTCCGTTGCCCGGTGGATTCTCACTTGTCGCTGTGCCGCGGCAGACTCTTTTGATCCGACCGCCGACGCCTGATTTTTACCGCAAAAAAGCGCTCCGGGCAATGTGCTTCGGGGCGTTGCGTATCAGCTTGCTTTCTCTTTTTCGTGAATTTCTCCGCACTTTTTTCTTGGAATGATGTTCGGATTTACAGCAAAGAATAAAGCGAAAGAAACGTCTCGGGCGAAAGCGTTTCCGCGCGTGTTTCCGGCGCGACGCCGAGCGAAGAAAGCGCCTGCGCGGCGTTCTGGTACACTTTGAGATTGTTTTTGATCGTTTTGCGGCGCATGGACAAAAGCTGTGTGCAGAACGCGAAAAACGCGTTCGGATCGGCATTCGGCGCGTCCGCCTTTTTCGTCATGCCGACGAACACCGACTGCACCTCCGGACTCGGCCAGAAGCAGTCCGGCGGGAACGCGTCGAGCGTTTTTGCGTCGTAATACAGCTGTACAAGGATCGAAAGCGGTCCGTAGTTCGCATCCTTCGGCGCGGCAAAGAAGCGGTCCGCCGCCTCCTTCTGCACCATGCAGTAAAACGACGCGGGCAGCGCCTTCAAAATCGCGGTGCACAGCGGCGTCGTGATGTAGTACGGCAGGTTTCCGACGGCCGAAAACGGCGCGGGCACGTCCCGATAGCGGTATTTTTGCGCGTCGCCCGTGACGATCGAAAGCTTCGGATGCGGCAGTGTTTTTGCAAGATAATCCGCCATCGCCGCGTCCTTTTCGACCGCGGTGACGGAAACGCCCCTTTGAAGAAGCAGTTCGGTCAGACCTCCGAGCCCGGGACCGATTTCGATCACGGTTTGTTCGAGCGTCATTTGTTTGACGCAGGACAAAAGCCGCGCGCCGTCGATGCAAAAATTCTGCCCCAAGGCGCGGTTCGGGCTTGCGTGAAGCTCCTCCAATGCGGTTTTGACAAATGCGATACTTGCTCTCATGCGCGCAGTATAGCATATTTTTCCTCCGTCCGCAAGGTATAGCACGGCGCTCGGCGGGCAATCTAACGGAAAAGAACCGAAAGGAGATGCGCATGATGAAACGATTCTTTTTGATCCCGGTGCTTGCGCTGCTGCTTGCGCTGGTCGGCTGTACCTGCTCGATGCGCGGAAACGTATCGACGCCCACCAAGGCGCCGAGCGCCGTCCCGACAGCAAAGGCGACCGCTGCGCCGACGACGCAGCCGACGATGAGCGCGATGCCCACGGAAACCGCCGCGCCGGTCATGCCGACCGAGCCGATGGCTTCCCCGAGTGCGGGCACGACCGCGGGGAATTGAACTTACGAGGACGGTCATCGACCGTCCGTTTCTTTATTTCGGCGGGCGAGCGGATGCGATCCGCCCCTACGGGGTTATCTGTCTCCATAGGGGGCGGCGTCCCCGGCGCCCCGTTTGATCCGAGATTCTCCGGCAGGAGAATCCTCCTGAACGTGCCCGCAGGGCATATATCACCCGCGAAGCGGATATCACATTGCGAAGCAATATATCACTTGCCGCAGGCAAACATCACGGCGCCGCAGGCGCACGCGTCGGAATGCGTTTTTTGGGTTCGACAGGATAAACCCTTGCATCCGCGTGCGTTCTGCGGTATAATTGCCCCGGTCCCAAACGGGATCGACGGAGGGGAACGGTATGACGCTGCGGGAATTGAAACCGGGAGCATCGGCGGTCGTGGAGACCGTCGGCGGCGAAGGCGCGCTTCGCCAGCATTTTTTGGATATGGGGGTCATCCCCGGCGTTCAGATGACGCTTGTAAAGCTTGCGCCGATGGGAGATCCGATGGAGTTTCTGATCCACGGCTACGAACTGACGCTGCGCGTTGCCGACGCCGAAAAGATCGAAGTCCGTCCCGCCGACGCCGCGGAAGAGCCGCCGAAGGCGCAAGTCCGCCGCATGCGCGAGCATCCGGGTCTCGGCGAAACGGGTCGGTTCCACATCAAGGAGACCGAAACGCCGTTGAAAAAGGGTACGAAGCTGACCTTCGCGCTCGCCGGAAATCAGAACTGCGGCAAAACGACGCTGTTCAATCAGCTCACCGGCTCGAACCAGCATGTCGGCAACTTCCCGGGCGTGACCGTCGACCGCAAGGACGGCGCGATCCGCAACCATCCGAACACGGAGATCACCGATCTTCCGGGCATCTATTCCCTGTCCCCGTACTCCGACGAGGAACGTGTTTCCCGTCAGTTTATTCTCAACGAAAAGCCGACCGGCATCATCAATATCGTCGACGCGACCAACATCGAACGCAACCTGTACCTCACGATGCAGCTGATGGAGCTGGACGTGCCGATCGTGCTTGCGCTGAATATGATGGACGAGGTCCGCGGCAACGGCGGCGCGATCCGCATCAACGACATGGAATCGCTCCTCGGCATTCCGGTCGTTCCGATCTCCGCGGCAAAGAATGAGGGCGTTGACGAGCTCGTCGCGCACGCCTTGCACGTTGCGCAGTATCAGGAAAAGCCGACGCGCACCGATTTCTGCGAAAAGGACGCAAACGGCGGCGCGGTGCACCGGTGCCTGCACGGCATCATGCACCTCATCGAGGATCACGCGAACGCCGCGGGCATCCCCCTGCGCTTTGCGGCAAGCAAGCTCATCGAAGGCGACCCGTTCGTGACCGAGGCGCTGAAGCTTACCGAAAACGAGCGCGACATGGTCGAACACATCATCTGTCAGATGGAGGAGGAACGCGGGCTGGACCGCGCCGCCGCCATCGCGGATATGCGGTTCTCGTTCATCAAAAAGCTCTGCGATCAGGCGGTCGTCCATCCGCACGAAAGCAAGGAGCATAAGCGGAGCAGCCGCATCGACAAGGTGCTGACCGGCAAATGGACCGCGATCCCGGTGTTTCTTGCGATCTTGGGACTCGTGTTCTTTCTGACCTTCCATGTGATCGGCGCGGGACTGCAGAAACTGCTCGCCATGGGCATCGACGCGCTGACAGCTCTCGTCGATTCCGCGCTTTCCGCGTGGAACGTCAGCCCGGTGCTGCATTCGCTGATCATCAATGGCGTCTTTGCGGGCGTCGGCAGCGTTCTGAGCTTTCTGCCGATCATCATCGTGCTGTTCTTCTTCCTCTCGCTCTTGGAGGATTCCGGCTATATGGCGCGCGTTGCGTTCGTCATGGATAAGCTTTTGCGAAAGATCGGGCTTTCCGGCAGAAGCATCGTGCCGATGCTGATCGGCTTCGGCTGCACCGTGCCGGGCGTGATGGCAAGCCGCACGCTTCCCTCCGCCCGCGACCGCAAGCTTACGATTTTATTGACGCCGTTTATGAGCTGTTCGGCAAAGCTGCCGATCTACGCGTTCTTCGCCGACCGGTTCTTCCCCCGCTGCGCCGCGCTCGTGATGGTCGGGATGTACGTCTTCGGCATCCTCATCGGCATTCTCTTTGCGCTCGTTTCAAAGGGCACGCTGTTCCGCGGCGAAGCGGTGCCGTTCGTAATGGAGCTGCCGAACTACCGTCTGCCCGGCGCAAAGAACGTGCTCCGGCTTTTGTGGGACAAGGCGAAAGACTTCCTTTCCCGCGCGTTTACGATCATTCTGATTGCGACCGTCGTGGTCTGGTTCCTGGAGACCTTCGATTTCAGGCTGAACATCGTCACGAATCAGCACGATTCGATCCTTGCCGTCGTCGCAGGCTTTGTCGCGCCGATCTTCAAGCCCCTGGGCTTCGGCGACTGGCGCATGTCCACCGCGCTCTTTGCGGGCTTTATGGCAAAGGAGAGCGTGGTCTCCACGATCAACGTGCTGTTCGGCTCGGGGACGGCGCTCGAAAGCATCCTGAGCCCGCTTGCGGCGCTGTCGTTATTAACGTTCTGCCTTCTGTACACGCCGTGCGTGGCGGCGATCGCTTCGATCCGGCGTGAGCTCGGCAGGGGCTGGGCGGCGCTCGTCGTGCTGTTCCAGTGCGCGATCGCCTGGGTGACGGCGTTTCTCGTCCACTTCATCGGCGGAGGGTTCCGGCTGTGAGATCCATCGATCGAATCATTCTTGCGGTCGTTCTGCTTGCCGTCGCAGCCGCGGCGTTCTTTGCGGTACGCCGCAAAAGGCGCGGCGCATCCTGCTGCGGAGACTGCTCCGCGTGCGGCGGCGCATGTTCCTGTGAAAAAAAGGACGGTACGGACAAAGAAAAGGGCTGACAAACGGATCGGTCCGTGGTATACTGATAAAAAATTCGGCAAAGGAGGGAGCGGCATGAAAAAAGGCGGAACGGCGGTGCGCGTGCTGACCGGGCTTGCGCTGTTCGGGTTTTTGGTCGTGAGCGTTTTGCTTGGACCCGAAACGCGGCTCTGCTTCTTCTATGCCGTGATCTGGTTTGCCGCGCGCGAAATGTCCGACGCGCTGAACCGCATGGGGTTTCAGACGCATCCGTGGATCGCGCGGATACTCGCGCTTGCGATGTGTCTGCTCTTTTATTTCAAGGACGAGACCGCATTCTATATCACCGCGGGCAGCATTGTCGTGATGCTGGCGCTTCTTGCCGCGCTGTTCCAAAGGATCTCCATGCGCGACGTTCTGGGCTCCTGCATCATCTGCCTGTATCCGACGCTGTTTCTGCTCGGCTACGCATACCTGTCCGTGCAGGACGAAACGCTCATGTACCCCGTCCTTCTCATCACGCTGTTCGCCGCCGCCGGCTGCGATATGTTCGCATACTTTTTGGGCCGCGCGTTCGGCAGGCACAAGCTCTGCCCGTCGGTCAGCCCGCATAAAACGGTCGAGGGCTCGATCGCCGGCACCGTGCTCGGCACCGCGCTCGGCATGCTCGCCTGGGTGATCCTGAAGGACTTTGCGCCGATCCCGTGGCAGGTGTACCTCGTCACGTCGTTCTTCTGCACGATCGCGGGGCAGCTCGGGGACCTCGTCGCATCCATGATCAAGCGGCAGGCGCACATCAAGGACTTTTCCGATCTGCTGCCGGGACACGGCGGCATCATCGACCGCATCGACAGCTTTTGCTTCGCCATGCCGGTCGCGTACTTTGCGATCGTGCTGTTCCATACGACCTGAGTTATTCGGTCTGTTGAAATCCTTTCAACAGACCGTTTTTTTTCAGTACCGCCTGCGTTCCTTCGGATCGTTCGCTGTGCCGTCGCCCCTGCGGTCCGTTTGACCCCACGGGGGATTTTTTTGTTTTTCGGACGAATCACGGTGAAGCGCTTCCTGCAATGCATACTTGCATTCCAGGGCTGCGTATGATACACTAAACAGGCATTGCGGGATGAAGGGAGTTTTTTATGAAGCGATTTCTGTTGTGGACAGGCGTCGTGATCGGCGCGGCGGCGATCGGCGTGCTGATCTTTCTGATCCGTTCGACCTGCTTCTTCGGCAATCATATGTATCTGCCCGCGACCTGCACCGAACCCGAGATCTGCACGCGCTGCCATGAAACGCGCGGCGAACCGCTCGGACACGCGTACAGCGAGGCAACCTGCACCGAACCCTCGGTGTGCGTCCGTTGCGGCGAACACCATGCCGACCCGCTCGGCCACGTCTGGCTTCCCGCGACCTGCACCGAGCCGGAGACCTGCGCCCGCTGTGCGCTCACGCGAGGCGAACCGCTCGGGCATCTCCTGTCCGAACCGACCTTCCAGACGCCCGCGACCTGCTCGCGCTGCGGCTTTGTCGAAGGCGAACCGCTCGTTCCCGCGCTTGCGGACCGTACGCTCAACGAAATGCAGATCGGCGAGCCCGTGCCGTACACGACCGCGTCCTTCGAGGATTACGGCGTCGACGTCACCGGCACTGCCGAGATCACGGATTACCGCGTGATCGACGGCGACGAGATCTTCCCCGCCCGCGAGGGCTATGAGTGGCGCATCGTGACCGTCCGGCTCGTGTTCGGCGGCGAGGACGCGCAGCAAAACGGCGTGCAGAGCGCGTATACCTTCGGCGACTATTACATCCTTGACAATTCGATCTCGCACAGCGAGGACGAGGACGGCATGCGCACGTTTGCCGCCGATTGGTACGGCATGCGCGTGCAGTGCCGGCAAAAGACCGGCAAGACGCTTGAAAACGACTGGTACGACCGTGAGCTGCGTTTTTCCTGGGAGGAAGGCGTGCAGGTGCCGAAGGGCTACGATGGCGTGCTGTTCATCCTCTACCACTTCCGCCTCGCCGAAAACGCGACGCGGCTCTACCTCCCCGCAAGCGAGGTGCTGAACGACGACGCGCATGTCTTCCGGATGAAATGAATCCGATAAAACCCGGCTCTTTTACGCCGGGTTTTTGATTACGTCCTCACGCGGATCAGAAGATCCACGCCGTCGTCGCGGCGGGTCTCGGAAAGCTCTGCGGTCACGCCCGTGCCTTCAAGCTGTCCGATGCAGTCCTTGACACTGTTGACAAACAACCGGCAATCCCGCGAAAAGCGCAGGATCCGCATCGGCGCCGCGCCGCGTGCGTCGGTCAGTGAATCGACGAGCCGTTCCGCGGCGGGTCCGTTCATCTTGCGCTGTTCGATGAGGTCCAGCGCCTGCTGCTGACGTTCGGCGTCGGAGATCCTCAAAAGCGCTTTGGCGTGGCGCTCCGAAAGCCCGCCCGTTTTCAGTCTTGCGCGGGTCTCCTCGGGAAGCTTCAGAAGCCGCAGGCGCGACGCGAGGTACGGATCGTTCTTGCCGAGCACGGTCGAAAGCTGTTCCTCCGAATACGCGCTCGCATCCAGCAGTTTTCTGAGCCGCTCCGCCTCCTCCAGAAAGTACAGCGGGCGGCGGTGCAGGTTTTCGGACAGCGCCAGGATCGCGCAGCGCTCCTCTCCCGCCTGTACGACGATGCACGGGATCTCCCGGTGTCCCAGAAGCCGGCACGCCTTCAGGCGCCGTTCCCCCGCGATCAGCTCATAGCCCTCCGGGAGCTTCCGCACAACGAGCGGTTCGATGAGCCCGACCTGCGCAATGCTGATCATGAGCTCGGTCAGCGCTGCGCGGTCCATGCTTTTGCGGAGCCGGTCCTTTGCGGTTCTGATCTCCTCCGTCGGCAAAAGCAGAAGCTTTCGGTCCGGATCCACCTTTGCGGGCATATTCAAAAGTCCCTGTTGAAACGAATACGGCATGTGCGCCTCCTTTCCGACCGCCAGTATATGCCGCGGCGGATGTCGAAAGAAAGGCAGCGGACAAAGGTCGTAGAATTGTTACAGAAATCGTGCGGAACCGTTCATAAAAAAAGGTTTCAAAAAACGGTTGCAAAATCAAAAACATTTGTTATAATGAGGGTGAAATCTTAATGAGGAGGTACAAACAATGGCATACAAAATTACGGATGAATGCATCTCCTGCGGCGCATGCGCGGCAGAGTGCCCGGTAGAGGCAATCGCAGAGGGCGACGGCAAGTACGAGATCAACCCCGACGTCTGCATCGAGTGCGGCAACTGCGCAGAGGTTTGCCCCGTCGGCGCACCGAAAGCGGAATAATCAAACGACCGAAAACGGCTCCGAGCGATCGGAGCTGTTTTTTGTACAAAAAACGAGACCCCGAAGGGTCCCGTGCTAAGCGGTCTTGATGTGACTGTTGGTTAATTACTCTGCGCAGTAGGGCAGAAGAGCCATGATCCGCGCGCGCTTGATCGCGACCGCGAGATCGCGCTGATGCTCGGCGCACACGCCGGACATGCGGCGGGGCATGATCTTTCCGCTCTCGGAAATGAAGCCCTGCAGCTTTTTGATGTCCTTATAATCGATGGATGTGGCCTTCTCAACGCAGAAACGGCAAACTTTGCGTCTGCTTCTCGGACGACGGGGACGCAGTTTACGATCTTCCATGTGATGCCTCCTGAATTTGATGAATTAAAACGGTAAATCGTCGGAATTGATGTCGGTAAATCCGGCGAGATCCTGCGCGGGCGCCTGGGGACGCGGCGCGGAATAACCGCTGCCGGAATCGTCCGCCGCCTTCGGCGTCAGGAACTCGACTTCGTCTGCCGAAACGTCAAGCGACATACGGGTCGTGCCGTCCGTTGCTTCGTAGGTACGCGCCTGCAGCTCGCCGATGACAGCGACCTTGCGTCCCTTCTGAAGGTAACGCGCGCAGGTGTCGCCCAGCTGCCGCCAGGCATTGATGCGGAAAAAGTCCGTTTGTCTTTCGCCGCTCTGATTTGCGAAGCGCCGGTTGACGGCGATGGTGAAGGTGCAGACGGTCACGCCGCTGGGCGTGCTGCGCACCTCGGGGTCGCGGGTCAGGTTGCCGATCAAAGTAATTTTGTTCATGCTTTCATGTTCCTCCGTTCTTTCGTGCTGTTACTTTGGTTGTTATGCTTCCTTGCGAGTGACCATAAAGCGCATGAGCCGTTCATCGTTGCGCATGTTGCGCTCCAGCTCACGGGGCAGTTCCGGATTCGCGTTGAAAACGACCAGAACATAATAGCCCTCGGTCTTGTAGTCGATCGGGTATGCCAGGCGACGCTTGCCCCAAACCTCGGTCTTCTCGATCTCGCCGCCGTTTGCGGTGATAATGTCGGCAAACTTATCCATGACGACCTTATCCGCTTCTTCATCAAGCTCGGGCGTGATCACGTACAAAACTTCGTACTGATTCATGTTTTTCACCTCCTTGTGGACTTGTGGCCTTCTCTTGAAGGCAAGAAGGACCGTTAGCTTTCGTACTATATCACAACTCTTTCGAGAATGCAAGGGCTTTTTTCGTTTTTTCGTGCGGTTTGCCGCATGAATTGTTCCTGCGAAGCATGCGGGGCGTCCGGGAGGACTTTACACTACGCTTCGCTTCGTTTCAGCGGTGCCGTCGCGCGTTTCTATAAGCTCCATTTCGCTTCGCTTCATTCCGGCGGTAGATCGCGCGTCGCCATCTCCCCTACAAATGGATGCGCACAGTCAAAAGCCTTCCCCTTGAGGGGAAGGTGCCGTCAGGCGGATGAGGTGGATACGCAGAAAGCGCAGCTTTCGCGGATGAATTGCGCTGCGGCGCGTGCATTGGCTTCGCCGTGAATTGTGCTGCGTACATAAATTGACGGCAGAGCCGTCATGAATTGTCCGAAGGACATGAATTGCGGCAAAGACGCATGACTGGATTGTCATTCGCCGCGATCTGTGATACAATACAGCCATGACCGAGAGAGAGCTTTTTGAACGTACAAACGCCCGGACGCTGTCCGGGGCATACCTCTTTGAAGGCGCGGAGGAGCTGACCAAGCAGCAGGCGGTCGACCGCATCGTTTCGGCTTTGGATCCCGGCTTTTCGGATCTGAACCTCAAGCGGATGAAGGCGCCGGACGTGAACGCCGTGCTTGACGCCGCGCATGCCGTGCCGGTGTTCGACACGCTGTGTGTCACGGTCTTTACCGACTTTGACGACGCCGCGATCTTTGAAGAGCTGAAAAAGCGCGGCGCGCTCGACGCATTGTTTGCTTCGACCGATTCCGTGATCCTGTTCGTGCGGCGGGAAGCCGCGAAGGAGACCGATCTCGTTCGGCTGTTCCGGGAAAAGAACCGCGCCGTGTCGTTCGAGCCGTTTTCGGAGGACCGCGCGCGGGAGATGTGCATGCGGCTTTGCGCGAAGCGCGGCGTGCGCCTCGACCGTCCGGAGGCGTTTCAGCTCGTGGACATGGTCGGCACCGACGCGTACCGGCTGAACAACGAGATCGGCAAGCTCTGCGATTACGTCGGCGACGGCGGCACGGTCACGGCGGCGGTGCTGAAAACCGTTGTCACGCCCTCGGTTGAATACGAGGTCTTTCCGATGCTGAACGCGCTGCTTGCGGGCAACAAAAAAACCGCCATGCGCATGCTGACCGAGGCGATGAAAAACGGGCAGGAGAATCCGCTGCGCGTTGCGACATTTCTCGAAGGACGGCTTAAGCAGATGCTGATCGCAAAGGAGCTGCTCGAAGAGAAGCGTCCGCGTCCGGAGATCATCAAGGCGATGGGCGGCAACCCGAAGGCGGCGGAGATCGCGCTGAAAAACGCGCAGAAGTTTCCGCTTGAAAAGCTCAGAAACGCCGTCGCGGCGTTCGCCCGCATCAACGCGGACATGAAGAGCGGGACCATGAACGAATCCGACGCCCTGCTGCTTGCCATCTATCGAAGCTTTTGAACAAAAAACAAGCCGTCTTCCCCCCTATGCAGACGGTCCTTTCCGATATACGAAGCGCTTCCCCTCGTCCGGGAAGCGCTTTTTGATCCTATTTCGGCATCCTGACGTCCGTCCATTCGGACACTCGGGTTGTCCGAAGTCATTCTCATCATCCAATTGATCGTGTATCGTCTCCCATCGGAGCGCGGCGTCCAAAGGCACGGCGGATCTACGAAAAAACCTGTTGCAGCGGCGCGTTCGTATGCTATAATGGGATCAACGACAAAACAGGAGGTGCGTGACTTGATCAAAAGCAGTATTGTAAACGCCGTTCTGGACGAAGCATTGAGAACCGGCGGCGACTTTTCGGAACTGTACCTGATGGACACCGAAACGAACACCATGACCATGATCGACAACAAGGTCGAAAACGCAAACTACCAGCGCAAGGTCGGCGCGGGCGTGCGCGTGCTGAAAGGAACGCGCAGCGCTTACGCGTATTCCGCCGACACGAGCGAAGCGGCGCTGATCGCCTGTGCAAGAGCGGCGGCTTCCGCGCTGAAGGGTGCAAAGGAGCTCGAGGCAAAGAAGATCTGCGTCGACCGCGTCGGGACCTCGTGGGCAAAGATCCCGTTCTCCGAGATCGACAACGCCAAGCGCATTGCACTGCTTCGGCAGGGAACGAACGCGGCGAAGGCGCACTCGGACGAGATCACGCAGGTCGTCGCGAATTACATGGACTGCGACCACCGCACCTGGGTCTTCAACAGCGAGGGCGTGCATGCCGAAGACCGGCGTCCGCGCATCCGCACGGCAATCCAGGCGGTCGCAATGGCAAACGGAGAAGCGCAGACCGGCGTCTGCTCGCCCGGTTACGGCATGGGCTTTGAGATGTACGGGGAAAAGGTCAACATCGAGGACGTAGGCAAAGAGGCGGCAAAGACCGCCGTTACCATGCTGCACGCGCCGGAATGCCCCGCGGGCAAAGTCCCGGTCGTGATCGACGGCGGCTTCGGCGGCGTCATCCTGCACGAAGCCTGCGTACACGGACTGGAAGCGACGAGCGTCGGACGCGGCAATTCCGTGTTCTGCAATAAGCTCGGTCAGCAAATCGCAAGCCCGATCGTGAATGCGGTCGACGACGGCACGCTGCCCGGCGAATGGGGATCGATGCACTACGACGACGAGGGCAATCCCGCACAGTGCAACCGTTTGATCGAAAACGGCATTCTGAAAACGTACCTTGTCGATATCCTCGGCTCGCGGCTCATGAACCATCCGGTCACCGGCAGCGGCAGACGGCAGGACTATACCTTCGCCCCCACCTCGCGCATGACGAACACGTTCTTCGCCCCCGGCAAGGACGACGAGGAGGAAATGCTCCGCACGATGGGCGACGGGCTCTTTGCCGCGAAGATGGGCGGCGGTTCCGTGAACCCGCTGACCGGCGAGTTCAACTTTGCGGTCAGCGAAGGCTACTGGGTCAAGGACGGCAAGATCCTCTGCCCCGTCCGCGGCGCAACGCTGATCGGCAAGGGCGCCGAGGTGCTGATGAAGATCGACCGCATCGGAAAGAACATGTGGATGGCGCCGGGCATGTGCGGTTCGCTGTCCGGCAGCATTCCCACGAACGTCGGTCAGCCGCGCATTCGCGTAAGCGAGATCGTCGTCGGCGGCAAAGGAGGTGCATTATGATGACTTTTGAACAGTTTAAGGACGCGTGCTTTGCGCTTGCGCTTGAAAAGGGCTGCGAAAATGCGGAGGTCTATGCCACCTCGTCCGACGGCTTCTCCGTCAACGTGCTGAACACGGAGATCATCAAGTACGCGGTCGAGCGCGATAAGGGACTCAACCTGCGCGTGCTCTACGCGGGCAAGACCGGGTATGCCTATACCGAGGTCTTTGAGGACCCGGAAACCCTCGTCGCGCACGCGATCGATAACGCAAAGGCGATCGAAAACACGGACGCGAACCCGATGCAGGGCGCATGCGAATACCCGGAGATCACAGTAAAGCCGAACCCCGTCGTTGATCTTTCCGAGGAGGAAAAGATCGACCTCGCGCTGCGCATGGAACGTGATGCGCTCGCCTATGACGCGCGCGTGAACCGCATGGGCTACTGCTCAGTCGACACCGGCGTTGCCGAAACGCACATCAGCAACACGCTCGGGCTCAAGGCAGACCGTACGGAACGGTATTCCTACGCCGTGCTCGAACCGATCCTCAAGCAGGGCGAAGAGGAACAGTCCGCATTCTCGTTCAAGTTCGGACCGGAGATGACGGATTACCGTTCCGTGATCAAAGAAAGCGTCGAAAACGCGCTGATGCAGTTCAACGCGTCCCCCGTCGATTCCGGCGAATACCGGATCCTGCTCAGAAACGACGCGGCGGGCGATCTGCTTTCCGCGTTCTCGTCCATGTTCTTTGCCGAGCGCGTGCAGAAGGGTCTGTCGCTTCTCAAGGACAAGCTCGGCGAGCCGATCGCTTCCCCGGCGATCACGATCCTCGACGACCCGTTCGAGGCGGACAATCCGCGCGCGTTCGACGCGGAGGGCGTGCCGTCGGTGCTGACGAACGTTGTGGAAAACGGCGTTCTGAAGAGCTACCTTTATAACCTGAAATCCGCTTTGAAGGACGGCGTCGCGTCCACCTCCAACGCGGGACGCATGGGCGCCGCGGGCGCCGTCACCACCGCTCCGAGCAATTTCTATATCGCAAAGGGCGAAAAGAGCTTTGACGCGCTCAAAGCGGCGCTCGGCAGCGGTCTGATCATCACGGAGCTTTCCGGTCTGCACGCCGGGCTCAACCCGATCAGCGGCGATTTCTCGCTGATCGCAAAGGGCCAGCTCGTGGAAAACGGCGGGATCGTCCGTTCGGTCGACCAGATCACCGTCGCGGGCAACTTCCTCGCCCTGATGCAGGGCATTGAAGACGTCGGAAGCGATCTGCGCTTCGGCCCTCCGGGTGCGGGACGCATCGGTTGCCCGAGCCTTCTCATCAGCAAGCTGGTCGTCTCCGGCAAATAACCGAAACAGCGCAAAGGATCCTTTCCGATCTCGGAAAGGATCCTTTTTTCATTCGTCGAAATAAAACAGGTCCTCAAACTTTCTGTCCAGCGCAATACACAGGATCAAAGCAAGCTTTGCCGTGGGGTTGAATTGCCCCGTTTCGATGGAGCTGATCGTATTGCGCGAAACGCCGACCATTTCTGCAAGCTGTCCCTGGCTCATCCCCGCCTGCGTGCGCGCCTCTTTGAGGCGGTTTTTCAGGATCAGCGCATTCATCAGAGCACCCCTATCATCTTAAGCATAGTCCATACCAATCCCGCAAGCGAAACGGTAAGAAGCGCAATGGCAAGAAACAGTTCATGCTTCTTTTTCAGTTTGATGTATTTATACAGAAACAGCGATCCCAACATCGACAGATAGATTGCCCAAAGAAGGGTGTTCAGTTTCGGGTCAAACCGCGTGCCGCCATGATCCACCATTTCCAAAATACTGTTAAACAAGGCAAACAGCATGCATGCGACTCCTCCCACCGAAAAAGCAATTTGTCCCGCTTTCACAAGAACCTGTTGTTCCCGTTCATCCGTACCCTTGTTTTCCTGTCTTGCTTTTGCAAGAACTTTTTCTTTGTTCATTTGTTTTTCCTCCTGCCAAGTTTTGTTGGCATCATTTTAGCATTGCCAAGTTTACTTGTCAAGAGGTTTTGCAAAGTTTTCTTTGCATTTTGCAGAATAAAAACGGCGGAAGCCGAAGCCTCCGCCGAAGATCCTTTTGAACTTACAGACCCGCTTCGATCAGCGCCTTGAACGCCGGCAGCGAGCGCAGGATCATCTCGTGGCTGACGCAGGTGGAAAGCCGGAGGTATCCCGGGCAGCCGAACGGCTCGCAAGGCGGCACGAGGATGTTGAACTCCTTCGCCTTTTCGGAGAACTCCAGCGCGGTGCCGAACGGCGCCTTAATGAGCATATAGAACGCGCCGTGCGGATAGACGCAGGTGTAGCCGTAGCTTGTCAGCGCTTCATAGAGCGTTTTGCGGTTCTCGTCGTACGCCGCGATGTCCGGCATCATGCCGCAGCACTGCTCCACTATGTACTGCGAGGTGGTCGGCGCGCAGATATGCCCGAGCGCGCGTGCGGAACCCGCGACCGCGTTGAAGAGATCGACGCTGTCGGCGCAGCGGTCCGGCACAAAGACGTAGCCGATACGCTCGCCGGGCAAGCTCAGCGACTTCGACCAGGAATAGCAGACGACGGTGTTTTCGTAGATGTTCGGGATGAACGGCGCTTCGTAGCCGTCGAACACCAGCTCGCGGTACGGCTCGTCGGCGATCAGGTAAATCGGGTGACCGAACTTTTCGCTCATCCTGCGAAGCAGCGCTGCAAGCGCTTCCAGCGCCTCCTTTTTGTAAACGACGCCGGAGGGATTGTTCGGTGAGTTCACAAGGATCGCCTGCGTGTGCTCCGTGAAGTACGGCTCGATGTCCTCGACGTGCAGATCAAAGTCGGTCGTGTTCGCGGGAACGACGACGATCTTGCCGCCGACCGCCTTGATGAACGTCGGATATTCCGGAAAATACGGCGCGAGGACGATGTATTCCGCATTCGCGACGCACATCGCTTTCATGGTGCTCATCAAAGCAGGCGCAGCGCCGCAGGTGAAGAACAGGTTCTGCGCTCTTGCGCCGCAGCCGAACCGCTCGTTCAGGTTCTTTGCGACAGCTTCGCGCACGCTCATGGCGCCGGTCGCGGACGTGTAGCCGTGGACCTTGACCGTGTCCTTGCGCGCGGCGATCGCTCTGTACGCATCCTGCACCGCTTCGGGCGCGGGCACGGACGGATTGCCGATTGAAAAATCGAAGACGTTTTCCGCGCCGACCTCCGCCTTGCGCTTCAGGCCGTACTCAAAGAGCTCGCGGATGCCCGAACGCTTTGCGCCGAGCTGTACCATTTCGTTTACCAGCATGATGATGATCCTCCCTCAAGATTATTCCATACCCCGTGCGACGACCGCACCGAGCGCCATTGCCGCCAGCTTGACCTCCGCGCTGTCCGCGCGGGAAACCAACACGATCGGCACCTTGGCGCCGACAACGATGCCGGCGTTCATGGCGCCGCCGAAGATCGACATCGCTTTGCCGATGCCGTTGCCCGTTTCATAGGACGGGACGAGCAGGATGTCCGCCTGCCCCGCGCCCTTGACGTCATAATGCTTGTGATGACACGCCGCCTCCGAGACCGCGAGATCGAGCCCGACCGGTCCGTACACGTTCATGTTGTACGGCGCCCAGCGATCCGTCATTTCGGACAGCGTCTTGGCGTCGACCGTCGACTGGATCTTCGGGTTCACGACCTCCGCGCCGCAGATGCACGCGGCGTTGATCTCGTCATAGCCGAGCGCCTTGAACACCTTCGCGGCATTTTCGAGGATCTCGGCTTTCTTTTCGAGGTCCGGGAACGTGTTCATGCCGCCGTCGGTGAGCCCCATCATGCGATGTCCCTTCGGTTCGTACATCATGACGTGGCTGATGAGCTTGCCGGTGCGCAGTCCCGCTTCGGGCTTCAATACCGCGCGCATGATGTCCGGTGTGTTGAGGAGTCCCTTCATCAGGAAGTTTGCTCTTCCCTCGGACACGCATTCGACCGCCTTTGCCGCGCAGTCCGTGTCGGAATCCGCGTGGATGATCTCGTACGCTTCGGGATCCTCGCCGATGTCCCTGAGGATCGCTTTGATCTGCTCTTCGTGACCGACCAGGATCGGCTCCGCGATTTTGCGGCGTTTCGCTTCCGCAACCGCCTTCAGTACGTCCGCGTCGTGCGCGGCTGCGACCGCGATCCTGCCGGAGGCAAAGCCCTCCGCCGCTTTGATGATCTCCTGTATCGTTCTCATTTTCCATCCCCCAGATACGTTTTGCATTCCCCGCCGTGCAGCACGCGCAACGCGCCTTCGGCAAGGCTCTTCATCTCTTCCTCGCCCGGGAAGCGCAAAACCGGCGCAAGCGGCGCAAGGTACTGATCGAGCTCGTCGCAGAACGGCTTACTATACGCCATGCCGCCCGTGTAGATGATCGCGTCGACCTTGAACTTCATAACGGCGGCAAGCGCGCCCGCGTCCTTTGCGAGCTGATACGCCAGCGCCTTAAAGATCAGCGTCGCTTCGGGTTCGTCGCCCGAGAGCGCACGGCGCTCGATCTCGCGGAAGTCCTTCGTGCCGAGGTACGAATAGACGCCCGCCTCGCTGCTGATGAGCTTTTTGATCTCCTGCTTCGATTTACCCGAGAAGCAGAGGTTCACGACCGCGTTGACCGGCAGCGCGCCGCCGCGGTCGAGCCCCATCGCGCCGTCGTCCTTCACATTGAAGTTGTCGACGACCATGCCCTTTTCATGCGCCGCGACGGATACGCCGCCGCCGAGATGCAGCACGATCAGGTTGAGCTCCTCATAGGGCTTTCCGAGCTGCTTTGCCGCCTTGCGCGCGACGGATTTCTGGTTCAGCGCGTGGAAAAAGCTTTCGCGCACCATGCCCTTCAAGCCCGAAACGCGGGCGAGATCGCAAAGCTCGTCCACGCACACGGGATCGACGAAGAACGCCGGAATGCCCAAAGGATCCGCGATCTCCCGCGCGATGTACGCGCCGAGGTTTGCCGCGTGCTCGCCGTAGAACGGATGCAGAATGTCCGTGATCGCGCGGTCGTTGACGCCGTAGGTGCCGGACGGGATGTGGCGGAACAGACCGCCTCTGCCGCAGACCGCGTCGAGCGTTTTGAGATCGAAGTTCTTCTTGGCGAGCGCGTCGAGGATCAGCGCCTTTCTGTACGGCATCTGATCCGCGACCCGTTCAAAGTCTTTCAGTTCTGCGGCGCTGTGGTCGATGGAGACGCGAAATTCTTCGGTTTCTTCCTCGAATACCGCGATCTTCGTGGACGTTGCGCCGGGATTGATGACCAGTACCTTCATGGCTTATACCGCGTCGAAACCGGCGTGATACGCCTTCAGGTTCAGCTCGCGGAACTTCGCGGGAACGACGTCCGAAATGACCGCGTCCCAGTCGATGTCCGTCATGTTCAGCGCCTTGACCATGCTGCCGAACAGCACGATGTTCGCGCATTTCACGTTGCCGAGCTCTGCGGCGATCTTTTCCGCGTTCAGCGGGTAGACCTTGAAATGCTTCTGCATCGCTTCGAGGCAGCCCTCGGGATATTTTTCCATGCCCGCCGCAATGGTCGAAGACGCCATTTCGTAATCGTTGATGATCGCAACGCCGTCGGGCTTCAGATAATTTGCGTAGCGCACCGCTTCCATCTTCTCGAACGCGACGATGATGTCCGCCGCGCCGTCGCCGATGACCGGAGAGTAGACTTTCTTTCCCCAGTGGACCTGCGTACTGACGCTGCCGCCGCGCTGACTCATGCCGTGGACTTCGCTCATCTTCACATCGTAGCCCGCGCGCATCAGACCCGTGACAAGGACCTTTGCGGTGAGGATCGCGCCCTGACCGCCGACGCCTACCAAAAGAGCACTCTTGTTTTCCATTGCTTATTTCTCCTTTCGGGTGATCGCGCCCATCGGGCAGACCTGCGCGCAGACCGTGCAGCCGACGCAGGTGGTGACGTCGATCTTCGCTTTCTTGTTCTCGACCATGACCGAGGGGCAGCCCACGGAGAGGCACTTTTTGCAGCCGATGCACTTCGAGGTGTCGACTTCGCACTTTCCGATGTCGTGCTTGATGCGCTTAATGAGAAGGCACGGACGGCGCGTGATGATCGCTGCCGGGACTTCGGAATTTGCGGCGTTTTCGACCGCCGCTTCCATCGCCTTGAGGTCCTGCGGATCGACGATGATGATGTTCTTGTAGCCGTAGGAGGCGAGGATGTCCTCGATCTTCAGCTTTTCGGCGATCTCGCCTTCGAGCGTGAAGCCGCTGCCCGGGTTGTCCTGATGCCCGGTCATGCCGGTGATGGAGTTATCGAGCACCACAGGGATGACCTTGCCCTTGTTGTAGATGATCTCCGCAGCGCCGGTCATGCCGGAGTGGAAGAACGTGGAATCGCCGACGACGCCGAAGACCTTCTTATCCGTTTGACCGGACGCTTCGAATGCCTTCGCCATGCCCATTGCCACCGTGAAGCCGCCGCCCATGCAGACGACCGAATCCAAAGCGTTGAGAGGCGGCGCAAAGCCGAGCGTGTAGCAGCCGATATCGCCTGCCACGACGTAATTCTTATGTCTGCCGATCGTGTAGAAGAAACCGCGGTGCGGGCAGCCCGGGCACAGAGCCGGCGGACGGGAGACGGGCTTGACGCCGACGTCGACCGTAACCGGTTTTTCGCCGAACAGACGCTCACGAAGAAGCTGCGGATTCAGCTCATAGAGGTTGCCGATCAGCTCCTTGCCGATGCATTCGATGCCCGCCGCTTTGATCTGCTCTTCCATGAACGGATCGAGTTCTTCGACGACGTAAAGCTTTTTCACCTTCTTCGCGAAGGACTTGATGAGCTCCATGGGAAGCGGATTCGTGAGACCGAGCTTTAAGAACGAAGTTCCCTCCGGGAACGCGTCCTTTGCGTACTCGTACGCGATCGAAGCAGTGATGACGCCGATCTCCGAACCGTTGATCTCTTCCTTATTGAGCTTCGAGGTGTTTGCGTATGCTTCGAGCGCCGCAAGGTTCTTTTCGACCTTTGCGTGGTTCTTATACGCGTTTGCCGGGCTCGAAACGTACTTCATGTTGCGCTTGTACGCGGGAACCTCGCGTTCGATCCGTTCGCCGAAACGGACAAGGCTCTTACTGTGCGCAACGCGGGTGGTGATGCGGTAGATGACCGGCATGTCGAACTGCTCGGAGATTGCATACGCCTCCTTCAAAAAGTCGAGGCATTCCTGCGAATCACTGGGTTCCACCATCGCGACCTTTGCCGCGCGGGCGTAGTGCCGGTTGTCCTGCTCGTTCTGCGAGGAATGCATGGAGGGGTCGTCCGCCGAAACGATGACGAAGCCGCCGCATACGCCGTTATATGCCGCCGTAAAGAGCGGGTCCGCCGCGACGTTTACGCCGACATGCTTCATCGCCGAAAGGGAACGGACGCCCGCGATCGACGCGCCGTACGCGACCTCGACCGCGACCTTCTCGTTCGGTGCCCACTCGCAGTACAAAGCGTCTTTATACTGCGGCAGGTTTTCAAAGATTTCCGTGCTGGGCGTGCCCGGATACGCCGAGCAGACCTTGACGCCCGCTTCAAACGCGCCGCGCGCGATCGCTTCGTTGCCGGAAAGCAATACAGGATCCATGTTTTATTCCGCCTTTCTTACATTTTCCGTTTCAAACGGTTGGATTATATGATATATGAAAAGGACAGCCGAAGCTGTCCTTTCTCATCAGTCGTCGACGTCCAGCGCCTCAAGGCCTTTTTTGCGGATCGGCTTTGCGTCGCCGTGCTTCACGAAGAGCATCGTGAAGAACGCAAGTCCCGCCGCGATCGTCGCGTAGGGGAACAGCGAGGTAAAGCCGAGCTGGTCCATAAACATGCCGGACAAAAACGGCGTGATCGCCTGCGCCGCCATGCTCGCGGCGTAATAGTAACCGGTATACTTGCCGACGTTGCCGCCGCGGGAAAGCTCCACGACCATCGGGAAGGAGTTGACGTTGATCGTTGCCCAGCCGATGCCCGCGAGCGCGAACATGACGTTCATCAGCATGGTCGGTGTGGTCGCGCGCATGAAGGACGCGCCGAGGAATGTGCCGGTGAGGATCACGACACCGACCAGGATCGCCTTTTTGCGGCCGATCTTCGAGGACAGCAGACCGATCGGCAGGTACGAAATGATCGCCGCCGCCTGCGCGATGATCAGCGTCAGGTTGTAGTCCTTGTCGAGCACGCGGCCCGCGTAGATCGAATACTTCGAGGTGACCGCGTTATAGCCCATGTACCACAGCACGACCGACGCAAGGATCAGCAGCAGGGAGATCTTTTCGCCCTTTGAAAGCTTCTTGTCGCCGGACGCCGCGGTTTCGTCGTCCACGTCGTCGATGCCGAGCTCACGGCTCTTCTGCTCCATTTCGCCCGCCCACTCCGGCTCCTTGACCGTCACCATGAAGACGACGAGCGCGATGAGCATGATGATAATGATCGCGCCGAAGAAGCCGATGTAGTTCATGAACGTGTTCTTGATCGCGCCGGTATTGAAGAAGATCCCGAGACCCAGGACCAGCGCGCACACGCCACCCGCGCTGCCCATCAGATTGATGATCGCGTTCGCTTTACTGCGAAGCGGCTTGATCGTGACGTCCGGCATCAGCGCGACCGCGGGCGAACGGAAGATCGACATGCCGATCAGCACGACGAGCAGCACCGCGATGAAGGTGATCAGCACGCCCGGGTTCGCGATCGTGATGTTCCACACATATGCCTGACGCGCAGGCACGACATAGTCGATGTAGTCGGGGTTGGTCTTGAACTTGATGCTGCCGAATTCGTCCTGGATGTTGATCTGCGCAAACTCCGCCAGGAATTCGTCTTCGGTCTTATACTTTTCGGAGAGCTTGAAGCTCACGCCGTCCGGCGTCTGCGGATCGCGTCCGCCCTTTAAGATGTTGTTGACGAACCAGTTTTTGGACTTGCCTTCGCCCTGATGCGCGTAGATCTCGCGGTACGCCTTCGCGGCTTCCGGGTTTGCGGCAAGGCGCGCCGGCACGACGTATTTCTGATACTCTTCGTTGTCGAGATAGATGCGTTCGCCGTTCTCGTAATGCTTGACGCGGCCCTCGGCGTCCGTCTCCACGATCTTTGCGGGGATCTTCGCAAACGCTTCCTTGTCCGTATACTTTTCTTTCAGCGTGTAGACCTCGCCGTCCGCGGTGACGAGCTTCTGTTCGCCGACCGTTTCATATACGTCCTCAAGCGACATCGTGTTGATCTCGGTGACGTTCTTGATGTTCTTGTCGAGCTGCATGTAGTCGACCGCGGCAAGCGCGAAGAACGCGACGACAGCGATGATCGTGCCGACCAGGACATAGGGCTTGCGGCGGCCCATTTTGTTTTTACATTTGTCGGAAAGTCCGCCGAACAGCGGCAGCAGGAACAGCGCAAGGATGTTGTCCAGCGCCATGATGATGCCGGACAGCGTCTGCGTCATGCCGAATTTATCGGTCAGGATCTTCGGGATGATGGTGTCATATGCCTGCCAGAAGGTACAAATGAGGAAAAATGCGAACCCAACGAGGATCGTGCGCTTATAGTTCAGTTTCATATTTGCCCCCGATCGACCGAAAGTCATATTTTTACCTTTTCATTATAGCGGAAATGCGTTATAATCTCAATAGGCTACAATCTTATATTATCAAAAGGAGAACAAATATGGGTTGGCTTTTCGCGGGAATCGTGATCGTTTTTCTGTTTATCGCTTATGTGCTGGCGGTCCTTCCGCGCCGGCCGGGCAAAGCCGGCGCCGCGCCGTTTCGCGGGCTGATGGCGGCGCACCGCGGCTTGTATGAAAAGGATCAGAGCGTGCCGGAAAACTCGCTCGAGGCGTTCAAACGCGCCGCCGCGTACGGCTGCGGCGTGGAGCTCGACGTGCAGCTAAGTAAGGACGGCGCGGTGGTCGTGTTCCACGACGACACCGTCGACCGCATGACGACCGGGAAAGGGCGTGTGGACAGCTTTACGCTTTCGGAATTACAGGCAATGCCGCTGATGGGCACGGCGCATCGCATGCCGCTGTTTACCGACGTGATGGCGGTGCTCGACGGCGTTTCCCCCACGATCGTGGAATTGAAGTCCACGCCGAATTATAAAGAGCTCTGTGAAAAGACGCTTGCGATCCTCCGGACATGCAAGGGTCCGTACTGCGTCGAAAGCTTCGACCCGCGCATCGTGCGCTGGTTCTATTTGCATGCGCCGGACATTGTGCGCGGACAGCTGACCGAGGCGTACTCCTACTGGCGCAAGGCGGGGCTGCCGCTTTGGCGGTGTCTCATGATGCACACGCTCTGCATCAACTTTTTGACGCATCCGCAGTTCATCGCGTTCGGACGCGGTCACCGTCCGCTTTGCATGCTTTTGGGCAGGCGGCTCGGCACGATGACGGTCTTCTGGACCGAGCGCCCCGATTCCGACCACGAGCTGCTCGCGAAGCGTTACGACTGCCGCATCTTCGAGCACTATCGCCCGGAAACGCGGTATAAGGTCTGATCCTGTTTACAGCAACGAAAAAGCGCCGGTCACGCTTGCCGTGACCGGTGCTTTTGTTTTTGCCGCGGTTATTCGATCGTCAGAATATCCGTAAATCCCGTGACCTCGAAGATCTCCGAGATGATCTCGTTCGGATGCCGCACCTTCATAGCGCCCTGCCGGTTCATCGTCTTCTGCGCCGAAAGCAGCACGCGCAGTCCTGCGGAAGAGATGTAATCGAGCTCCTTGAGATCGAAGACCAGTTCCGTTACGCCCTCGAGCGCGTCTTTGAGTTCCGTTTCCAGCTCCGGCGCCGTCATGGTGTCCAGTCTGCCGGAAAGCGCAATCGTCAATACGCTGTCAACTTTGTTTTTTTCGATTGTCATATTCTTCTCCTCCCGAAATCAAAATGCTTTTTCGATCACCATCTCCACGGAGTTGCCGCGGATGAAGATTTTGACCTCGTCCGCAAGCTTCGCCGTGATCGACTTTTCCAGTTCATCCCACTTTTCCGGCTCTTCGGTCTGCCGCGCCTCGATCGCGCTCCGGTACGCGGACATCGACCAGCCGTACAGCATCGCGTTCGGCGACATATCCACCGAGGCGTCATACCCGACGACGCCGACGTAGCCGTAGCCGTATTCCGTTGCAAACGCGTTGGCGTCGGTCACCTCTCCCAGCCGCAGGAAAATATCCTTGAGCCGTCCCATAAAGCCCTTCGCCGCTGCGTTTTTGCCGGAGGTCGAGGTCTTTAAGAGCGCTTCGCGCATATCCGCGTCGACCGCTGTATTCGTCATCAGGTGCAGCGAGAACGCATTCCCCTCCGATTCCACCCAGTACCGATACTGTGTCTGCCCGGTGATGGTGTTCAGCATCCCGGTCATCTCCTCGGCAAGCAGCCGGAGCCGCAGCGTCTGCTTCGGGCTGAGCCCGCGGAACGCGGCAGCTTTTTCGGTCTCTTCGAGCGCAAGCGCGATCCCTGCGCCGTTCGGTTCGATCTGAATCACGTCTGTTTTCATTTGTGTCCTTTCCCGCCCGCCGCATTTGCAGGCGTCCAAGCAGCTTAATATGGATGTCAGTTTTATTTTACACACAAAACCGGCGCATTTCAAGAAGTTCTTTCCGATTTTTGCAAATAAATGGGTGTGATTGCACGGAATGTATGTTATAATAGATCATAAACTGTCAATCCGAAAAAGGAGATCCCGTTATGAACATCGCATTGACCGGCCGGATCGATTCCAATAACGCCGCGGAGATCGAACAAAAGCTGATGCAGGCGCTTCCTCCCGAAGGCGCGCCCGTCGTGCTGGATGCGGAGCATCTCGATTACATTTCCTCCGCGGGGCTCCGTGTGCTGCTGCGCATCCGCAAGACGCATCCGGATATGCATATCATCAACGTCAGCTCCGACGTCTACGAGATCCTCGACATGACCGGCTTCACCGATATGATGACGGTGGAAAAGGCGTACCGCGTCGTTTCGATCGAAGGCGCGGAAGAGATCGGGCACGGCGCAAACGGCTCGCTGTACCGCATCGACCGCGACAACGTGGTGAAGGTCTACCAGAACGCCGACGCGCTCGACGACATCCGGCACGAGCGCGAGATGGCAAAGCTGGCGCTGATCCTCGGCATCCCGACCGCGATCTCCTACGACGTCGTGAAGGTCGGCTCGAGCTACGGCTCGGTCTTCGAGCTGTTGAACGCGCGTTCGTTTGCAAAGATCATCAGCCGGCAGCCGGAAAAGTTCGACTGGTGCGTGAAGGAGTTTTCGGAGATGCTTCTCAGGATCCACGGCACCGAAGCCCCCGAAGGAAAGCTTCGGGACATGAAAAAGACCGCCCTTTCGTGGGCGGAGTTTTTGAAGGACTATCTCCCCGCGAACGCGGAGCAAAAGCTCCTCTCGCTGTTTGAAGCCGTTCCGGCGTGCAACCGTCTGATCCACGGCGATTATCACACCAAGAACCTCGAGCTGCAGAACGACGAGGTCCTTCTGATCGACATGGACACGCTCGCGATGGGCTACCCGATCTTTGAGCTCGGCAGCATGTACAATGCGTTCGTCGGCTTCTCCGAGGTGGATCATGAAACGATCAAACGTTTTCAGGGCTATGATTTTGAAACGGCGAAGCGGTTCTGGCATGAGACGCTTGCCGCCTATCTCGGCACGACCTCAAAGGCCAAGATCCGCGAGGTGGAAGACAAAGCCCGCGTCGTCGGCTATACGCGTCTCATCCGCCGCGGGATCCGCCGCGGGGAAACAAAGACCGAACAGGGCCGCGCCGAGAATGCGCTCTGGACGCGCGAGCTTCTGGAGCTGCTCGATACCGTCGATACGCTGACCTTCTCCCGGGACGAGCTCACGATCGAAGCCGCGGCGGAAAATCTTGACGAAGTGCAGACCTTTCTCGGGGAGCGTCTGAAAAAGACCGCGTGCCCGCCGAAGGCGCAGATGCAGATCGCGCTTGCGGCGGAGGAGATCTTCATCAACATCGCAAGCTACGCCTACGCGCCGGAGAAGGGCAATGCGACCGTGCGGATCGGGGTCGAGCCCGACGGCGTGACGATCGCCTTTATCGACCGCGGCGTTCCCTATGATCCGCTGAAAAAAGCCGACCCGGACGTGACCCTTTCCGCAGAGGACCGGAACATCGGCGGACTCGGCGTGTTTCTGACCAAAAAATGCACGGATGACGTGCGGTACGAATACCGCGACGGACAGAACATCCTGACGTTCGTCAAACGGTTTTAAGGGGCGGCTATGGCAAAAGCGCATCCGGTCATCGATCTGCATATTCACACGAAGATCTCCGACGGCACCGACACGCCGGAGGAGCTTCTTTCCCGTGTGCGCGCGGCGGGTATCGAAGTGTTCGCCGTCACCGATCATGACGCGATCGCTGCCTGCGAACGGATCAAGGCGCTGCTGCGTCCCGCCGATCCGCGCTTTCTGTTCGGCGTGGAATTCTCCTGCAAGGACGAGCTCGGCAAGTATCATATCCTGGGCTACGGGTACGACCCGCAGGCGCCGTCGATCCGCGCCGTGGTGGAAAACGGTCACAAAAACCGGCTCCGCAAGCTCGGTCTGCGCCTGGAGCGGCTGAAAGAGGATCACGGGATCACATTCCCGGACGCCGACGTCAAAGTGCTTTTCGCGCTTCCGAACCCCGGCAAACCGCATCTTGCCAATCTGATGGTCCGATACGGCTACGCCGATACGATCCGGCAGGCGTTCGGCGACGTGCTGAACCGTCTGCATGTACCGGATCTCTATACGCGTCCCGAGGTTGCGATCCGCGGCATACTGGACGCGGGCGGCGTCCCCGTGCTTGCGCATCCGTGCTTCGGCGACGGCGACCAGCTGATCCTCGGCGACGACCTCAAAGAACGTGTCCGGCGGCTCATGGGGTCCGGTCTCCTTGGTCTGGAGGGCTATTATTCCGGCTATACCGAAGCGCTTCGGGAACAGGTCCTTTCCCTTGCGGACGCATTCGATCTTTACGTCACCGCCGGCAGCGACTATCACGGCGGCAACAAGCTGATCCCGCTCGCGGACACCGGGCTTTCCCCCGACGTCCCGCTTCCCAAAGGCGCCGCGCGGTTCCTCAGCGATCTGCTTTCCGACTGAGCCGTATCGTTCCGCGCCGCCGGATCATACCACCAGATCGCCTTCCTCACTGTTCAAAACTTCAAAGATCTCCTCCTCCGCGCCGGTGCGGGCGTTAACGTAGACGATGAAAAACGTCTCGCCGCGCGTGCACTTGAACTCGTAGCAGAGCACCTCGCGCGTGTTCGATTCCGGGATCAGCGCAAGCGCGGTGTGTTCGAGCGTCAGCGCGTCCGAGAGCGTGTTCTTCGCGTCCGCTTCGGTCAGGATCGGTTCGGAAAGATCGCGCGCGCGGTGATGAAAACGGTAGTTCATCGCGTCGAGCCCGATCACCTTCTGCGTGAGACGGTCGACATAGACCTTGACAAGGTCGGCGTACAGGATCACGCCGTCCTGCACGGCGGCATAGTTCAATACCACCGTGCCCGCGTAATACTGCGCGTAGGACGGCTCCATTCTGCCGAAGCCGTGCTCCGCAAGGTAGGCGCTTGCGGCTTTGTGCAGACGCTCGCTTTCGGCGTCGTCCGGCGGATCGTTCTTGTCCCCCGTCGGCGTGCCCATGAAATACAGCAGCAGCCCGCCGCGCTCGGTGATCGAAACGCACAGCTCGCCCTTCCCGTCATTCGCGGAGAAATCGTAGGTCACGATCGCGCTTTCGGTGCGTCCGTCCGCCGTCAGCGTGCGGTCCGGGAACAGCGCGGAAGCGACGCGCATCGCTTCGGCTTCGTCGACCGTCTCCTCCGGAAGCCCCAGCGGCTCCGCCTGCTCGCTGCTTTCGGAAAACGGTCCGTCGTACAGAAGCGTCGGATAGTTCGTGATGTTCTCCTCGTCGGTCTCTCCGGCGTAGAAGCCGTCGCCGCCCGCCTCGGGAAACTCGCCGTTCATGCAGCCGCCGTCGTACCGCTCGGCAAGGCCGGAGCAGCACGTCCTGAGCTCGCCGAGCGATCTCACCTGCTCTTCGGTCAGCATCTGTCCGGACTGCACACGGTCCATCAGCGATTCGGCATAGTCGCCGGTGCGCGTCAGAAACTGCATCAATCCCTCGTCGTCCGCGTGCGAGACCGGCAAAAGGCTCAGCGCGCGCACGGCGCTTGCGGAAAGGCGCTTGATATCCGAAAAGGTTTTTGAAAGCCTTGCCGGCGTGCCTGCCGCTTCCAGCTTTGAAAGCGCGACGTTCAGATCGTTGAGATCGTTAGAAAGCGCGCGGTAGGCGCCCTCGGTCTGCGCCTCGATCACGCGCTGCTGCTCCGCGATCGTTTTGCGCTGCCCGAAAAACAGGACGGTCATCACCGCAAATCCTATGAGCAGGATCGCGGGAAGTCCGAACAGCCAGATCTTCTTTGAAACTCGTATCATTTGCAAAAAACATGGTTGCCGATGCGCAGCACGACGGGTCTGCTGCGGATCCAGCGGTTGCTTGTTTTGGCGGGATTGTAATAATACAGACAGCCGCCCGTCGGGTCCCACCCGTTCATGGCGTCCCGCGCCGCCTTCAGCGCAGAATCGTTCGGCGTAAGATTGATCTGTCCGTCGTCGACCGCCGAGAACGCGCCCTTCTGATAGATCACGCCCGAGATCGAATTCGGGAACGCGCTGCTTTTCACGCGGTTTAAGACCACCGCGCCGACCGCGACCTGTCCCTTATAGGGTTCGCCGCGCGATTCGCTGTAAATGCACTGCGCAAGGAGGTATACGTCGCCGGAAGCGGGCTTCGTCGACGCGGACACCGCGGAGGACAGCCGAAGCCCCATCGCCGCGGCGGTCTGTTCGCCGACGACGCCGTCGACCGAAAGCCCGTTCTTCTCCTGAAACCATCTGACCGCGCGCTCGGTCGCATAGCCGAAGATACCGTCGACCGCGCCGGAATAGTATCCCCATTGCTTCAGCCGCTTCTGTACGGCGCTGACTTCGTCGCCGGTGGAACCGCGCCGCAGCGCCGCCTCGGACGAAAGAAGCGGAAACGCGGTGCAGACGATCAGCAGCGCAAGAAGCAGGATCTTGCCTCTTCGGATCAGCTTTCGCATGCGCCCTCCTCAGAAAACCGAACGGAGAAAGTTCAAAACCCAGCTCTCGGTCTCGACGTCGTCGAGGTCCACCGGTTCGCCGGTCTCCGTAACGATGCACAGCGGCGGGTACAGCACGCACCACCAGTTGTGCCCGGCGGCTGGTCCGATCCGCACGCACAGCGCGTCATACGCGCCCGCGGGAAACAGCAGGTCGCCGTAAACGCGGTCCGGGAACGTCTCCGTGCCCAGAGAAAGCTGCACTTCGTCGTCGATCCCGCGATCCCGCAAAGTCTTTTCGGCGGTCATGCGGATCTCCTGCCCGTGCGAGAGCAGGAACGCCCGGGCGTCCGCGTAGCTTTCCGCCCTTGAAAACAGCGGCAGGATCGCGTCGCGGACCGCCAGCTTTGCGCTTTGGTCCCCGTCGGAATCGCTCGCGGCGATCACATGCAGGCGCAGCACGTTCTCGCTCGACGTCAGGACGGTTTTTGCGGGCGATCTGCTTTCGAGAATGCCGATCACGGCAAGCAGCATCAGTACAAAACCGGTAAGAAATCGTTTCAGCATCATAGTTCACCTCGCAGAAAGTATTTCCTGCGGTTTTGCGATCCATACCTTTGCGCATAAAAAAAGCCTTCCCGAACCCGGAAAGGCGCCGCCTGCCGTAGAGTGCGGATTCCGCCGTTCTTCCGGCAGCCCGCAATACGCAATGTGAAGATTTATCGGAGGGTTTTCAGATACGTCTTGTGCGCATCGGTGACGCGGAAGCTTTCGACCGCCTTCCGGATCGCCTTTTTATGCACCCATTCGTCCAGCCTGCGGGTCTCGAAGTACGGAATGATCTCGTCGTAGCGCTTCGCAAGCGCCGTGGCGAAATACCACGCGATCATCATTTTGAGGTAATAGTCCTCCCCCTTCTTCGACGCGACCAGCTCCGGGTATTCCGGCTTGAAATCCGTATCCAGAAACTCGTTCATCAGCATGCGGATGCCGAACCGCGCCGTATAGACATGCTCCGACGCGATCCACCGTTCGATATACGGCAAAAGCTTTTGCCGGTTTTTCCGGAACGCTTTCGGCGTCGCCTGGTCCGAGAGCGGCCAGCAGTCGACGTACGGCAAAAACGTTTCCGTCGCCTTTACGCTGGTGTCGAAGTCCCGGATCATGGCGATCATGAAAAAGTGGACCAGATTCTCCTCATAGTACCGGTGCGGCAGGTCCGACAAAAACGCGTCCCGGTCCAGACCTTCAAAGACCTCTTTGGCGATCGCGCGCAGCGCGGGCGTGCGCACGCCCAAAATGGTATCCGGGTCGATGTTCGGGACCAGCCTGCTCAGAAAGTCCCGGTACGCTTCGTCCCGGACCGCCGTCAGCCTCTTGTACAGCGTCATATGATACCTCCTGCCGATCGTGTTCTTCTGCTTTTGATGATAACACAGATCCGGCAAAAACGCCATACGCGATCCCGATCGTTCGCCGGATTTTTGTCCGGCCGGTCCCGCCGCCGAACGGTTCGCGCCGTACCTGTTGACTTTTCGGCAAAAATCCGATACGATTTCGGTATGATCTCCATGAAGAACGCGATCGAAGCCGCCGTTTGCGGCTTCATCCAACAGCATACGGGCGTTTCGGCTGTATTGAAGCCATCGAAGAAGGCGCATCTTGCGACCAACGCGTTTCTGCGCACGGACGCGGACGCCGCGGCAAAGACGCTTTCCGCGCACACGGCGGACTGCACGCTGCTCGGCGTTCCGCTGATCGGTCGCATCCGCGCGGAAAACGGTTGGGTGCTGTTCTTCTTCACGGCGGACGCGATCGATACGTTTGCGCAGACGCTTCCGCCCGCGCCGGAGCCGGACGATTCATATTTTGCGCGCAGGCTCTGGATCGCGTACCGGCATCCGGACGCGGAAACGCCGGACGATCCCGCGCTTCTTCTCGGATTTTACGCCGCATTGTTTTCCGCGCCGGACGGCGAACAGCGCTTTTTGTCCGCCCCGCGCGCGCACGACGGAAACGAACGCGTCGCTTTGGAAAACCGAAGAAGCCGCATGGCAAAGATTTTATTATGGGAACGGAGGAACCATTTATGAAGTACGCATGGCTCGGACACTCGACCTTTCTGATCACGAATGACGCCGGCGGGCGGCTTGTGACCGACCCCGCGGACGAACGGAGCATACCGAAGCTTCCGGAGGTTTCGGCGGACGTCGTTACCGTTTCGCACCGGCACCACGACCACTGCGCCGTCGAGCGCATCGGCGGAGAACCCGTCGTCAAGGAATCGCCCGAGCCCGAAACGCTCGCGGGCTTTACGATCCGGGGCTTTTCGACCTTCCATGACGAGGTCAAAGGCGCAAAGCGCGGACTGAACACGGTCTTTCTCATCGAGGCGGACGGACAGCGCCTCGTGCACTGCGGCGACCTCGGACACATGCCGGATGAAAAAACGATCGACGCGATCCGCGGCTGCGACGTGCTGCTTCTGCCGGTCGGCGGCGTCTATACGGTCGACGGAAAAGCCGCATGGGAAATCGCGAAGCGCGTCGCGCCGAAGACCGTCGTGCCGATGCACTATCAGACGCCCGATCTCGGCTTTGCGCTCGAACCGGTCGACCGTTTCCTTGCCACGGCAAAGGCGGACCCCGCGCCGGTCGCGATCGATATCCCGCCGCGCGGCTGAACGGAGGATCTTATGCTCGGAACATTCACCTTTCATAATCCGACAAAGCTGTACTTCGGCGAGAACGCACTCGAAGGGCTTTCCGAAGAGCTTCCGAAGTACGGGAAAACCGTGCAGCTGATCTACGGCGGCGGCTCGATCAAGTGCAACGGCGTCTACGACGCGGTCGTAAAGACCCTGCGCGACTGCGGGAAAACGGTCGTCGAAGACGGCGGTGTCATGCCGAACCCGACGGTCGAAAAGCTCAAAGAGGGCGTCCGCATCGCGCGCGAGCACAAGGTCGATCTGCTGCTTGCGGTCGGCGGCGGCTCCTGCTGCGACTACGCAAAGGCGGTTTCCGTATCCGTTCACGAGCCCGAGGATCCGTGGGAGAAGTATTTCGCGCGGTACGAGGACCCGACCTGCGAGATCGTGCCGGTCGGCTGCGTGCTGACGATGGCGGGCACCGGCTCCGAAATGAACAACTGCGCGGTCATCACGAACGAGGCGCAGAAGCTGAAGATCGGCAAGGTCTTTGACGAGCGCGTGAACCCGAAGTTTTCGATCCTGAACCCGAAATTCACCTATTCGCTGCCGATGCGGCAGACCGTTTCGGGCATATTCGACATCTTCAGTCACATCTCGGAACAGTACTTTTCCGGCACGGACGACAACGTCAGCGACGCGCTCAGTGAAGCGCTGATGCGTTCGGTCGTCGACGCGTCGCGGATCGTGATACGCGATCCCGAAAACTACGAGGCGCGGTCGAACATCATGTGGGCGGCGACCTGGGCGCTGAACAATCTGATCGGCTGCGGAAAGACGCAGGACTGGACGGTGCACGCGCTCGGACAGGCGCTCGGCGCGTACACCGACGCAACGCACGGGCTGACGCTCGCCGCGGTCTCGCTGCCGTACTACCGGCTCGTGCTGCCGTACGGACTGCCGAAATTCGCGCGGTTCGCCAAGGAAGTCTGGCGCGTCGATCCGCGGAACAAAACGGACGAACAGATCGCCGAAGAAGGGCTTTCCGCCATGCACGCGTGGATGAAAGAGATCGGCGTCGCATGCACCATGCGAGAGCTCGGCGCAAACGAGGATATGATCGAAGGCATCGCCGACGCGACGCTTCTCATGGACGGCGCAGGCTATCACACGCTCACGCGCGAAGAGGTCGTCCGGATCTTAAAAAAGAGTTTATAAGGAGGACAGTATGAACGCACTCGTAACGTATTTTTCCGCAAGCGGCGTGACCGAGAAGGTCGCAAAGCGGCTTGCCGGCGTTCTGAACGCGCCGATCTCGGAGATCGTGCCCGTTCCGCGCTACACGCAGGCGGACCTCAACTGGATGGACAAAACCTCCCGCAGCACGCTGGAAATGAAGGACGAGACCTGCCGCCCACCGATGAAACATCGGGACGCGCCGGTCGCAGGCGCGGACGTGGTCTTTGTGGGCTTCCCGATCTGGTGGTACCGCGAGCCGTCGATCGTCGACACGTTCCTTGAAACGTACGATTTCACCGGCAAGACGATCGTCCCGTTCGCCACCTCCGGCGGCTCTGCCTTAGGCAAAGCGCCCGAACGCATGGCGTCGATCGCAAAGACGAACGTGCTTTCCGGCCGGGTCTTCCCCGCCTCCGTCACCGAAGCCGCGCTCCTTGCGTGGGTCGAAGGGCTCGGGCTCTGAACCGGGCCGGCGCTTTGCGGCGCGTTGAAAAGAATACCCAAAAAGCGGGATGTCCGGAACCGTAAAACGGTTTCCGGACATCCCCTTTGAATTGTCTCCGGCAGGAAGCGGCTGCGCAATTCTTCATGCGCTGCCGCGTTCGGGAGCGGATCGCCCCCGCCCGTTTTTTACTGTGCGGCCTTATACGCCTGCGCCGCCATTGCATAAGCGAGGATCGCGGACGCCGCGCTGCGCGTCAGCTCCGCTGTGTTCGCGTTGAACAGCAGCTTCACATAGGACAGCGCCGACAGCGTGACCGTCGCCTCGCTGTTCGCTGTTGTGATCGTCACCGTATAGGTCTTCGTAAGCTCGTGCGCCCCAATGTTCGGGATCTCGACGATGTACCGGTCCCCGGACGGGGTCACTTTCACTTCCTTGCCGCCGTCCGCCGTCGCCGTAATTGTTCCGGTGTAGCCCTGTACCGGCGTCAGCATGAGCCGGATCGCCGTTTCGCTGTCCAGAACGGTCGCCGCTCCGATCTTCCGGATATCCGTACCCTTATTGCATTCGATCGAATACTTTGCGAGCTCTGTCTCTGTATCATCATAATCGTACGCTTCGGTATAGAACTTATCCATCTCCGCGTAGTCTTCGCCGAGCGTCCAGCCGATCGAACCGGCAAGGAACGCCTGCGTATAGTGACCGTAGTCTGCGGTCGCTTCGATCAGCTTCTGCGTCTCTTCGTCGAACGCATTCTTCATTTCGTCATATGTGACGAAGTAGTCCTTGATCGCGTAGGTCTTTTCGATCGTCTTTTCCTCCTCGCCCTCGATCCAGTGGAACGTCGCCGTGATCGGCTCCGCCATCTGGATCGCGCCCACATATGCGGTAAAGGCGTAATATGTACCCGCGCTGTTCTTGTCTTCCGGATCGTAATCGTCGCGTTCTGTCACCGAACCGTGCGGGACTGTGAATGTCATATAGCTGTTCTCCCAGTTGACGCCCTCGATCTCCGGCAGCTCCATAAAGAAGTTGACGCCGATCTCTCCGGACAGCACGAGATTATGCGTGCGGAATGCGGGCGTCGGCTTGAAGACGATCTCGCCGTTGATCACCGTAACGTCGTTTTCATACGCGACGAGCCCGGGCTCTTCCCAAGCCCCGTAGGTGTATCCGTTGAGGTCGATCGTGACGGTCTTCTGCTGATCTGCTGCGAACTCGAGCGCCGGACCCTCCTGATCGTCAAAGAGCGTGATATACGCGCTTTGCACCTCGTCCGGGCTCGTGACGCCGTCGCGCCCGGTGATCTTGTCGATCGCCGCGGAAAGCGACGTGCAGCGATAGGTCGCTTCGCCGTCGTTTACGACCATCTGTGCGCAGAACGTCATGCCCTCCGGCAGCGTGACGTCGACATTTTCGTCGCAGTCCAGAAGCCCGATGTTTGTATTGTCGGCAAGGTCCAGCTCCGTGATTCCGTTGTTCTCGCAGTTCAGCTCCTTCAAAGCTGCAAGTCCCGCAAGGTCGAGCGATTCGAGCTGATTGCCCCCGCACTCGATGCGCGCAAGCTGATTGTTCGCGTCCTGACCGCGCATCTGCCGGTTCGCATGCACAGAATCGACCGGGTACACATGCACCTGTCCGTTGGGCAGCGTCAATAATTGAAGCAGATTGCGGTTGCACCAGAGCACCGCAAGATTGCCGTTCTGTGAAACGTCGAGCGAGGTCAGCTGATTGTCGGAGCAGTTCAGCCACTGCAGGATCGGCAGTCCGGAAACGTCAAGCGAAGTCAGTTGATTGTGGTTCAGATGCACCTCGGCGAGGTTTGTGTTTTCATGCAGGTCTACGTCGGTCAGATAATTGCTGTGCCATACCCACTCGCCGTTTTCGTCCTGCCGGTACCCGTCGCCCAGGAACAGTCCGAATGCGTTCGGGAAGTATTGAAGTCCTTCGATCGAAGCGATTTCGAGTCCCTCCAGACTGAAATACAGCGCACCCTCACGCTCGTCGGTCAAATATTGTCTGCCGAACGCGTCCTCCGTATAGTACGGCGTCAGCGATTTCAGAATCCAGTTCCGGAAATTGTCGTCCGGGAAGTGTGCCTTATCGATCGGGATCGCGTCGTCCGGCAGGTCCGGCATCTCGACGTTCAGCGTGACGGTGACGCTGAGCGGACAGGGATCCGCCGCGTCGTCCGGCTGCGTCCGGTAGGTATACGCAAGCGTGTCCGAAAGCGTTTCAAACGTCGCAATACCCGTCTGCGGGTCGTATTCCGCATTTTCGACCGAAAGAATGCGGTCGAGGTTTTCTGCCGACACAAGATCGGTCATGTCGAACGTGTATACTTCGCCGTCCGCCTCCATGCCGGAAGCGGTAACGGCTGTCTGACCGTTCCCGTAAAATGCGCAGCCTGCCCCTCCGTCGTCAACCTCTGCAGCAAGGTTCAGCGTGATAATATAGGTCCCGTCCGCCGCAATGACACAGTTCGGACCGCCGGGCTCGCCGTTCAGGCCAAAGTTTTCGTTCCAGTCGCAGTTTGCACGGACCTTGAATTCTTCATTCGCGTGGAGTTCCCACGCGCCGGACTGCCAGACGCCCGGCGCCGTCTCAGTCATCTGAAAATCGGCATCCCACGACGTGTTGTGAATACTGCCGATCACGGTCCATACGGTTTCGTTCGGATCGTCGGGCGCGGTCGCGATCACCGGCGCTTCCGGGCTTTGGTCGGTCTGCGTCCATGTCAGCGTGACGTGCGTCGACGAGGAATTCAGTTCAAAATTCAGCTTCTTCAAGTGGTTTCCGGAGCAGTCGACGGTTTCCAGCTTTCTGTTGACCGAAATATCCAGACGGTACAGGCTGCAGTTGTCGCAATACAGCTCCTTGAGTTCGCGGTAATCCGACAGGTCCAGCGACGTGAACTGTTCGTTTTCGCCGCAGTCTAAAATCTTCAGATTCGAGATATTGATGGGGATCTCCGAAAGTCCGCAGTTCCGGCAGCGGAGCTCGCGCAGCGCGTAGTTGTCGTGGATCTCGCATTCCGTCGGATCCAGGCTCGTGCAGCCGTTGATGTTCAGCGTTTCGAGCGTATCGATGTTGTGACAGCGAACCGACGTCATTTCGGAACGACCGGAAAGGTCGACCTCGACGAGTCTTGTAAAGCCGCAGCAGAACACTTTCAGGTCCGGCAGTGCCGACAGCTCGATCTGCTCGATATCGTTGACCGCAATATTCAGCTCTTCGATGTACGGATTGCTGCTAAGATCGAGTTCGGTCAGTTCGTTGTAGAACAGATTCAGACGCGTGAGCGCCGGATTGGCCGAAAGATCAATCGTTTCCAGATTGCAATAGTTCGCATACAGCCGCGTGAGCTTCGGATTATGGGAGAGATCGAGCGCCGCGATCGGATTCGAGATATAGTAGAAGAATGCGTGCTCCGGGACATACTCGGTGAGCGTTCGTCCGCAGTACAGCCACTCAAGATTCGGGAAATACTCGATGCCGGCAAGACTTTCGATCCGCTGTCCGGGACAGCAGATGACCGTCACGTTCCAAAGCTGTTCGCCGGTGAAGAAATCGCCGTCCTCCGTCGAGCTGTGTTCGAGTCCGTTCTCGCCGAGGATCCATGCGCGGAAGTGTTCGTCCGGGAAATGCGCTTCGTCGATGGGAACGTAGTCCAGCTCGCCTTCATATGCGGGCGCTTCGGGCCATTCCGACTGATCGGGGATCCAAACATTGTCGCTGGCGAAATTGAATGCGGTCGCCGGATCGACGTCATCGTCGGCGGGTTTCGGATGGAAGGAACTCCCGGTCGGATCGTCGGGATTGTACGGATCGTCGCCGCCGGACTGCTGTACGATCACCGGCTCTTCCGCCGCCCGGTCGGTGAGCGCCCATGTCAGCGTGACGGGATGGTTCCGGTTCAGCGTGATGATATAGACGCCGTCCGCCTCGACGACACAGTTTGCGCCGTTCTGCTTCCCGTCCGTGCCGTAGTTATAGCTCCAGTCGCAATTCCCGCGCACCTTGAATTCTTCGCCCTCGTGCAGCGCCCACGCACCGGACTGCCAAACGCCCGGTTCCGTCTCGATCATCTGAAAATCGGTGTTCCAGCATGTTCCGAAGATGCTGCCGATCACAGTCCATTCGAGGTCGTTCGGCATGCCGAATCGCAGGTCGATCGACAGATCCTCCTTCCAGTCCTCGTCATGAACGATCGTTTCCCTGACGCAAAAGCTTTCCCAATTCGGGCGATAGGCAAACGTGACGACGCCGGTTTCCGGATTGAGCGTTTTGCTCTCGCCCCATTCGGACGTATCGATCGATTCAAACGAATATGCTGTCGAATCGAGCAGTGTCGAGAGATCAAACGACCACGTGCCGTTCCCGTTGTCCGTCAGTTCGACCTCGCAAAGCCCCACCCAGCCGCAGACCTTATGATCCGGCATCGTCAGCGACGTGATCGGATTGTTGGCGCATTCCAGCCGTTCAAGGTCCGCAAAGCCGGACGCATCGAGCGCGGTCAACAGGTTGCCGTTGACGTTCAGCTCCTTCAGGTTCGGCACGCCGGAAAGATCCAGTTCGGAAAGCATGTTTCCCTTCGATCCCCATTCGTCGTTGCCCTCGTACCACGAAAAATCGCCCGCGTTCAGGTATTCCAGATGCGGAAGGTTTCCGAGCGTCAGGCTCGTCATGCCGTTGCCGCCGCACCAAAGCCGTTCCAGATTCGTCAAAGACGAAACGTCCAGCTCCGTTACGTCGGAAAGGGTGATGGAAAGCTCGACAAGGTTCGGCGTAAGCGCGGGGTCAAACGTCGTCAGCGCGTTCGATCCGGCAAGCACCAAGTCGCCGTTTTCGTTCTCTTCATAGCACTCTCCGGCGAACAGATACCGGAGATTCGGGAAGAATCCGATGCCGGTCAGGTCCTCGATCCCCTGCCCGGAGCAATCGATCCATTCGTTTTCGCGCGCGTCGCCGCTCAGATAGGTGACGCCGTCCTCCGCCTCGGTCCAGCCGTCCTGCGCCAGAATCCATGCGCGGAAGTTCGCGTCCGGAAAATAGTCTTCCGTGAGCGGGATATGTTCCAGCGGTTCGGCAGCGGCAACTGCCGGAAAGAGACAAAGCAGCATCAGAATGCTCAATGCCAAAGCCATGATACGTTTACGCATATATCCTCCTTATGCCATCCATGTGGTTTGACGTTACCGTTCCGTATACGCGGCGTCCGGGTTGCCGGTGATAAAATCCTTTACGCTGACGCCGAACAGCTCGCTTGCAGTAAGCACCTCGTCGTAATCCGGCAGATGCAGCCCGCGTTCCCAGCGGGACACGGTCTTGTTGGACACGCCGAGCACGCCCGCAAGCTCCGTCTGCGTCATGCCCAGCCGCTTCCGATGCGCCGCAATAAACCTTCCGATCCTGATTTTATCCATCGGTCGTTCACTCCGTTCCGGTATTTTCTCATTATTTACTATAAAACAGGCGGTTGAAAAGTAAAGGACACAAAGTGCGAATTTTGGGTCTTTTCCCCCGGCGGTCCGGCAGGGAAACAACATAAAAATACCCGCGCTGCGGCGGGCAAAAGACATTATCGGTTTTCGGAATACGCCTCGGTCTGCGCCGCGTCGGAAAGCGGCGCAAGGTTTCCCTTCAAAAAGTCCTCGATATCGACGTGAAACAGTTCGCATACTTTAAGCACCTGATCGTAATCCGGAAGATTGATCCCGCGTTCCCAGCGCGAGATCGTTTTGTTCGTTACGTCCAGCGTCTCCGCAAGCTGCTCCTGCGTCAGCCCCAGTCTTCTCCGCTGTTCCGCGATAGATCTTCCGATTTTGATTTTGTCCATAGTGCTTTTCTCGTCCCGATGCGGTTTTCTTGTAGAAATATGATAGCATTCCGACTTGAAAAGTAAAGGACACAGAGTGCGAATTTGCCGCTTCTGTCAGACATTTCACGAGAAATTGCTGTCCGAAAACGACAATGCCCGCACCCCTTTTCGGATGCGGGCTTCAAAACAGGATCGGGATCATCGCGGGACTTCGGCCGCTTCCATGCTCTCGCTCAGATGCTTGACTGTTTCGTCCTCATAGAACGCAACACACTGCTCAAGGTTGTCGATCCGGTGGATCGGCATCAGGTATTCTCTGTGCGTCGCGTTGAATTCGTCCAGGATCGGGTACAGCTCGGAAAGCTCGCCGACCGTCACACACTCCAGCACGCCGTGGAAGCCGCCGTGCGAGGTGAACGCCGCGGGCTGAAACACAAACCAGCCCCCGCTGTACGGCACGCCGATGCACATGATGTTGAAGCAGTTGTTGCCGTTTACATAGAGTACGCACAGCCCCGGATAATCGTCCTGGATCAGCCACGCGCAGGGTGTCGCGATGTTGTCTGCGGCAAAAAATCTGTCTTTGATGTGTTTTTCGGGTTTCTCGTAGGAATAGAGATTCGTGCCCGGCTCATTGTTCACAAAGGAATCCAAGATCTCCTGCTCCGTTACGTTGAACCACGCGAGCATATCGGCAACCGTCGAAATGCGCTCCCTGAGAACGGATGGCGACGCGTCCCTGAGCGCGATCAGCTCGTCGTCGGACAAACGCCGTTCGGACAGCTCCGCCGGCAGATCCGCCGCCGTATGCTTGGCGCGCCACACGCGCGGCGTCGCGGTGGGCTCCGGCGCAGACGGTTCCGCCGTCGCTTCGGCAGTCGGCTCCGCTGTCGCCGCGGTCTGCGCGTCCTTCGGTTTGCACCGGTCCGTCAGCAGCAGGACCAGAAACACGCAGCTCAACACGATCCCGCAGGCGCCTGCGATCCACCCCGCGCGCTGCGGTCTGCCTGCGCCGCGCTTCGGCGCGTCCGTGCCGTCCGGCTGTGCGTCGGCCGGCGCGATCCGCTTCCCCGCCAGCACTTCTTCCATGCGAACGGAAAACATCTCGCAGAGCTGCTGCATCTGCTCATAATCGGGGAGCGTCTGTCCGGTCTCCCAGCGGGATACCGTTTTGCCGGAAACCGACAGTTTTTCGGCAAGCTCCGCCTGCGTAAGCCCGCGCTCCCGCCGCAGCTCCGCCAGAAAATTACCCGTTTGCAACCGGTCTATCATACGTCCGTCTCCCGCGCAGTCCGTTTCGTTTTTTCATGCGCTGTCAGCTGTTATCGTAACACATTCGCCCCGAAGCGTCAATCAAATGCGCGCACGGCGTTATGCGGCGCTTCCTGTTTGCGTCAGCGGATCGGCCTGCCGATGCGCATGCTTTTACGCCAGTCCGGCGCGGGACCGTCGTCCGCCCAGTATTCGTCGAGCCGTTCGATCCGATCGTCACGCATCGTGAAGAAGCTTGTGACACGGCACGCGGTTTCGCCGGTTTTCGGGAACACCCGCACCGCGGTCACAAAGCCGTTCGCGGTCGGTTCGATGCGTTCGATCTCGCCGTCCCATTCGCCCGGGTAATCGCAGTTTGCGCGGATGAACTCGTCCGCGGTAAAGCGCTCGTTCGAGCAATGCCAGAACACCTCAGCGTCCGGCGTGAACCATTTCGGCAGCGCTTCGCGGTCCTGACCGAGCACGTCGCGCCAGAACGCCGCGACGCGCGCTTCGTCGATCCCGGGCTTTCTTGCGCGGGTCGCAAGAAACGTCGGGATGTGCAGCTCGTGCAGCCGTCCCTCGCCGTTCGTGTCCTCGTAAAGATGCGTCAGAACGAAGCCCGCCTCGAGCTGCCCGCCGATCTGCTCCTCCGCCGTGTGCGAAAACTCCACGGCAAGGTCGCCGCGCGCAAGCTGCTCCATCTGTTCCGGATCGTTGAGCGGATCGAACGGAAAGCGGTTCACGACCTGCGTCTCGTCCTCGCCGTCGAACAGGAAGTTGATCCCGTTGTCGAGCCCAGAGAGCAGAACGCCGCCGGGCTTCAGGATGCGGAAGCACTCCGAAAAGATCGGTCTGACCTCCCGGACGTAGCAGTTGGACACCGGATGGAAGATGAGATCGAACGTTTCGTCCGCAAACGGCAGCGGCTGCGTCATGTCCGCCTTGACGATCGCGATCGGATAGCCCTCGCGTTCGGAAACGCGCCGTTCGGAATCGAGCTGCGCGTCCGAATAATCGAGCACGGTGCAGTCCGCGCCGAGCGCGGCAAAGACCGGCATCTGCTGCCCGCCGCCGCTCGCAAGCCCGAGGACCTTCTTGCCCCGAAGCGGACCGAACCAGTCGTGCGGCACGGGCACGGTCGGCGTCAGAAGCACGTTCCAGTCACCGTTTTTCGCTCTTTCATAGGTTTCGTGATCGATGGGAACGCCCCATTCCCAGCCTTCCTCGACCCACCGGTCGATCGTCTTGGCGTTGATCTCCTGATAGTGCATGGTTCCTCCGTACAAAAAGGAGCACCGCAGAGTGCTCCCCGTATCGTTTCAGTTTGTATTTCCGCCGAGCTCCTCGGTCCAGCGGAACGTGCCGGTCTTTCGGACGGTCTCGCCGTAGATGGTCTTGAAATCGTCGCGCATGGAGATCACGTTGAAGCCGAGCGCCTCCCATTTTGCGCGAAGCTCGTCCCCCTTCTCCGGATGCCCGTAGTCGCGCATGTCGTCATCCGCGATCAGCATGAACGCGAGGCTCTTATAGGGATTGTTGCTGATCGTATAGAGATGCATGGCGGAATCGCCGCTGCTGTTTCCGAACGAAAGCACCGGCTGTTTGCCGATCTCTCGCACGATCGCCGTGACCTTATTCGTCTTAAGGTTTTTCACCTGCAGCCGGTCGGTGCGGACCAGATCGTCCCCGGGCTGGAACGTATAGTCAAGGCTGTCCTTGTCGCCCTGCCCGCTTGCTTCCAGGGCGACATCCATGCCGATGAAGTGATCCGACGGCACGTCGACCATGCCTTCAAAGAGCTCGCGGCAGATATAGCGGTCGCTGCCGCTGACGACGTAGACGGTGAAGCTGTTCTCCGTGAGGTAATCGATCACCTCGACGATCGGGCGATAGAACGCCTGTCCGTAGGTCATGCCCTCGAAGCCGTCCGCGTCGCGCACCAGAAACTGCGT
>JAEEGJ010002100.1_pt1 | contig 144579 bp, 116 predicted proteins | sample 8958761 | NCBI WGS metagenome assembly JAEEGJ01 (sample SAMN16246546, study PRJNA631951) | gut metagenome | biome: gut microbiome; feature: rumen; material: RS-attached | host: Bos | place: Iran: Karaj | collected 2018-10
TTAGCTATTAGGCTTTTGGGCTGTTAAACTGTTTGTATATGGCTTGGTGGTACAACAAATATACAAATAATTAGCCAAACAACAATGGCTATTCCTTTGATATTCAAAAGAATAGCCATTATTTTTTTATATTCCAACCACAAAACGAAGATGTCTTTGGTCAAACAAAAAAAGAGGATGACTACTTTTTAGTCACCCCCTTGTGCATGTGGAGCATGTGGGACCCTGCAGTGAACTACAACAATGGGAAAAATTATATTATTTCAGTTTTTATGCACACATTATAAAAAATAATTGCTATGTTTACGGCTAAATATTGTCTTATTAATGCTTTATGAGATTATGAAAAAGTTTAAATTCCTTGTAGGAATGGTTGCAGCAGTTATGTTCAGCCTGACCTACACATCATGTGACAAAGTGGAAGATCTTGTTGATAATTCACAGGAAAACGTTTCGGGTGATGAGGCTTTCCTTCCAAAAGCTTTTGCCGACAAGGAAGTAGCTGCATGGTATTCTTGGACTGAAAAGGATAAGGACAAGACCAAGACAGAAGCTGTTTTTCTGTTTAAGGACAACACTTTCGTAGTCACCAAGAACAAGGTCTATTCAAAAGAGGACGGCCGTAGCCCCGAGCGTGAGATAGAGGCTGTAGGGCAATATAGTTTGATTGAGGGTGACTTTACCAACGGAAAGGCTTCTGTGGTGATTTCTGATGGTAGAACAATGACCGTAGTTATTAAAGACGGCAAGTTGACTACCGAAATGGGAGATGAGGTATTTACTAAGCAGGATAACGCAAAACTCCCCAAGGCTACCGATCCCACCGGAAATAACAACCAGGGCGGTAACAACAACCAGAATAATGGCATGGAGGCCTTCTTGCCGACCACATATGCGAACAAGACCATATCCGGATGGTACTCATATGGAGGTAAGATGTCAGACTCCGGGTATGACATAAAGTTTGTGGCAGCAATCTATTTCTTTGATGACAACACTTATGTTGCTACCAGCAATATGTTGTTATCGGGTCCGAATGGTGAATACCCGCAGCGTACAATAGTAGCCAGCGGATCATACAGAATTATAGAGGGTAACCTGAATACCGGTAAGATAGAAATAACTATCAATGCAAGCACAAGCATAACGGTTGAAATAGAAAACGGACAGTTGAAGACTATAGAAGAAGGAGAAACTGTCATATATACCAAGCAGGATAATTCCAAACTACCCGAACCCTCCGAGCCCACAGAAAACGGCAACCAAGGTGGTGGCTATCAGGGCGAACAGGGCCCGGCTTTCTTCCCAAACACATATGACATCAATAATGTTGTTGCATGGTACTCATATACTGAGTCGGAACCCATGGAGACAAGAGTTGAGGCTGTATTCCTGTTGAAAGACGGTACTGTGTTAGTTACTGAGCACAAGATATTTGAACAAAGTCTGCAAATGCCCGACGAGCGTTATATTTTTGTTATAGGTTCATTCACACTTTCCGGCGACTATGACAATGGTACCGCAGATGTAACCATTATTGATGGATATCTTGAAAAGGGAAGTAAGAAAAACATAACCATTACTAATGGTAATCTTGTATTTGAATATAACAACAATTTGGTGTACACAAGGCGTGAACTTAAGGATCTTCCTGAACCGCTTGAGCCCAGAAACCAGGGTGGTGGCAATCAGGGGGGTAATGGTGACATTACCGGTAACTCCATCTATGGAACATGGGTAGATGACCTGGCAAATCCCTATGGTACACTTACCCTCAACTCAAACGGTAAAGGTACATTGTGGGAAGAAGATTTTGATTTCACTTACCAAGACGGTATCCTTATCTATGACCAAGAGTCTAAATATCAGATTACTATAGATGGAGACGTCATGACCTGGGCGTATATCGATGAAGAATACGGTCCAATGGAACCACAAGTATGGTACAGGTCCAACGGCTCATTTGATAAAAAAGTTTCAACAGGCCGCTGGAATGGATTAATGGGCGAGGACGCCTCCGATTATGGAATAGTTTATTTCTTTTATGAGAACGAGGTTGAGTTTTATATCATTGCCTGGGGTGAACAGCTCAAGGGCTCATACACTCATGAAGGTGGTGTCATCAACTTCAGTCTGAGAGAAGGTTATAACGCAAGGACTGGCGATGCAGAGAGCTGGAGTTGGGAAGCCGGCAATCTTGACCCTGAGACACTTAGACTCACAGAGGGTTATGAATGGAGGCAGATGGACAGTGAGGTCTTAAGTGAGCGCAAGCAGGAATTAGAAAAATTCACTTTTGCCTTAGTATCTGACGTCAAAGCATACGGAGGTCTGTTTGGCCGCTCCATGACCATAGTAAAAGCCAAATAACACATTGGCAGATTAAAAAAACGTGCAAAAGGGGACAGACCCCTTTTGCACGTTTTTGTTTACCTTTGCAGCATGAAAGTGTGTGTTGGTCTTTCGGGAGGCGTGGACTCCAGCGTGGCGGCTCTGCTGTTGAAGCAGCAGGGGTATGATGTGTTTGCCATGTTCATGCAGAACTGGCATGACACTGAGGGTACGCTGCACGGTGACTGCGAGTGGGAAGAGGACCGCCTGGTGGCCGAGATGGTGGCCAAGAAGATAGGCATACCTTTTCACTTTGTGGACCTTAGCCAGGAGTACCGACGCCGCGTGGTGGATTATATGTTCAGCGAATACGAGCAGGGCCGCACGCCCAATCCCGATGTTCTCTGCAACCGCGAGATAAAATTTGATGCTTTCCTGGACGCAGCAATCAACCTGGGGGCAGATATGGTGGCCACGGGGCATTACTGCCGCAAGGATGAGTTTACGGCCGATGACGGCAGCACCATGTACCGCATATTTGAGGGTGTTGATCCCGGCAAGGACCAGAGCTATTTCCTGTGTCAGCTTAACCAGGAACAGCTTTCTAAGGCCCTCTTCCCGGTAGGCCATCTGCTCAAGAAAGAAGTACGTAAGATTGCAGCCGATGCAGGCCTTCCATCGGCCACTAAGAAAGACTCTCAGGGAATCTGTTTTGTGGGCAAGGTGGATCTGCCGGAATTTCTTAAGCAGAAGCTCAAGAGCGTTGAGGGCAACATTGTTGAGGTTTATCCCGAATTCTACACCAGCAATCCGCATTACAGGTTCCAGCAGGAGACGCTTTCAGGCCTTACCGTGGGTGGAGTTCAGGCTAATCTGGTGACCGGATACATAAGCGAGGACAAGTGCACCAATACGCTCAGCTCCAACAGTTATGACCCTGACAAGATTGCTGCACTGGATGACGGAACTTTAGAACGTCTGGCCACTCCGTATCGTTACGATTCCATAAAGTTTATAACTGAGACCTACCGCTCAGGCCGCAAGCACGTTAAGAAAACCCGATACAAGGCCAATCCCTGGGGTAAGATAATAGGTACGCATGACGGTGCGCAGTTCTTTACCATCGGCCAGCGCCATGGTCTGAACGTGGGCGGGCATGATGATTCGCTGTTCGTGATTGCCACCGATATAGAGAACAACGTGGTCTATGCGGGCGAAGGCCACACCCACCCCGGCCTGTCACGCAGCTGCCTGAAAATAGCATCGGGACAGATTCACTGGATCCGTCCCGACCTTATTATGAATGATGGCCAGGTGCGTCGTTACCGCGTGCGCATCCGCTATCGCCAGCCATTGCAGGATGCCTGGCTCATACAGCGCAGCAGCGGGCTATACATACTTTTTGACGAGCCTCAACGCGGAATTACTCCCGGACAGTTTGCAGTTTGGTACGCCGCTGAAGATGAGATGCTGGGCTCCGGCGTCATACAATAAAAAAAGCCCTCGGTTGATATGACCCCCAAAAGTTGGACGGTTTAACATTAATTGCTAGGCTTTAGATTGGAATAGAGTTCGGTATTGTACCGGACTCTTTCCTTTTAGCCTTAGTTTGATTCTATCGTTGTTATAGTATCGGATATAGCTCCGTAGGGCTTTCTTGAACTGGTCTATAGAATCCCACTCCTGCAAATATAGCAACTCATTCTTCATCAATCCAAAGAAATTCTCCATCATTGCATTATCCAAACAGTTTCCTTTGCGAGACATGCTCTGAGTTATATGCCTGTTCTCCAGCGCTTTCTGATAAGATTTGTGCTGATAATGCCATCCTTGATCAGAATGAAGAATCAGATTCCCTTGTATGTCTCTATCTTGAAAAGCCTTATCCAACATCGTCATTACCATCTTCAAGTCCGGGCTGCCGGATATCGTGTAGGATATTATCTCTCCATTAAACATATCCAAAATCGGAGATAGGTATACCCATTTGTCTTTTATTCTCATTTGGGTAACATCGGTCGTCCACTTCTGATTGGGTTCTGACGCATTGAAATTCCTATCAATGATGTTGGGAGCAACTTTGCCGATATTCCCTTTGTACGAGTGATAGTGTTGCCTTTTACGTTTGGCTTTTAAAGACATTTGCCCCATAAGTTTCTGGACAGTCTTATGGTTTATATTGATCCCGTCATTATTAAGCTGGGCTGTAATACGCCTGTATCCGTAACGCCCATGATGCTTATCATATATAATACGGATACAATCCCGGATGGTATCATAACCATCGGACTGTCCAAGGCGTTTTCGGTTGTAGTAGTATGTTGAACGAGCCATCCCATTGAGTTCCAGCAGGAGCTCAATGTCATGTTCTGGCCTTAGTTCTTCGATGGCTTCCGCCCAGTCGCGCGCAGACGGGCTTCCCTTTCTTCGACTAAGGCCCTTACTTTTTTTAGCAGAGCTACCTCGGCTCTCAGGCGTTCATTCTCATACCTGAGTAGTTCCAACTCTGTCATTTCTTCCGGTTTCTTCTTCCTGGGCCTTCCCATATTTGTATCCTTTGGCGGGCGACCTCTCTTCCTGATTTCGTACAATGCACCGTAACCTTTTTCTCGGACTATTCTAATCCAACTAAAAATTGCAGAGATGCTGACATCGTACTTTATAGCCACCTCTGGCAAAGGTATACATTTTTCCTCCACTTCACGTACTACAGATTCTTTGAACACTCCGTCTGCACGTGCATAGCCTTTTTTCTTAAGACCTAAAACGCCTTCATTTTGATACTTAGTCCAAAGTAACGACAAAAGGCCGTGATTGATACCATATTTGATGCTGATAGAACTAATACTATAACCTTCTTCCAACATCTTCATGTACTTGATCCGATCTTCGATTGAGTGCTTCTTGTACTTAATTGACATAATAAACCCCGAAAGTTTTTTGTCTAACTTTCGGGGTTCATATCAGATTCCGGTCTTTTTTTATTTTGTCAATCGGTATGATATGCTCAGGTTCAGCATGGGATAAACTTTTAAAGGTTTTATCTTATCAACATATTTGTCTACCTGGCTAGTTATGTTTTCAAGTTCGCTGACAATATCCGTACCGTCATGTGTATATACTTTTGGCGTTCCCCCCCAAAACATAATACCGCAGTCAACGGAGAATCTAAACCGGTCATTCAGTTTATAAATAGGTCCACTGTATCCGGCTCCAATATAAGGCCTAAAGGAGTTGACTTTCATTTCTGCCTTTACCATATTGTCCTGATCCGGTTCCATCATATATGGTATCGGATTACCATTCTCATCAACCTTATCTTTGTAATCACCTATGTGCATGCCCATACGTCCAGCGTCAAGTATCTTGTTGTTTACGGCAGGAGGAAGCTCCAATCCAAGGAATACACCGTTAAGTTCACTCTCGTCATTGTATTCTATATCATATACCTTATCATATATGTTATTATACATTGCAACTGACATGAGAGTTGTCATGTCTTCTGTACGGTTATAAGCACGACCAATTATGGATGAACCGGCGTAAAATCCTGCAGTGAAATACCAGTTCTTGTTGTTGAAAGGTGATACGTCAAACAGCAGCTTGAAATTATTGAAACTGGGTACACCTATCATCTCTACCTGCTGGTCTATCTTGAATCCTGTCATCTCTTCCAGATATCCTGCCATTCGGTCAAAACGGGAATGGCCTTCTGCGTCGTACCCAGGGTCGCCGTCTTCGCCCACCTGTATATTGAAGTTCATGGGGTACTCAAACCGGGGAACCCAGTTAAATCCGGTACGGAGACGTACATTCTTGTTCAAGTGTGAATCCAATCCTATTCCAAAACCTGTAGAACCTGTCTCAAAGGTAATGTTGATGTCAGGATCTAATTCAAAACAGATGTTCACACGGAATGGCCGGGCATAGGCTGCATTTAGCATGAATGCCGTAGCCAGAGCGATTGTTAAAACTTTTTTTGACATAAAATAATCACTTAACCAGCTCCATGCCGGCCTTGATGGCCTTCTCGTTCAGGGGCAGGTATTTCCAGTTACGCTCCGATACGGAGTGCTTGATACCCTCCATAACGTACTCCACATCCAGGATGGGGCGTATCTTCATGAACGCTCCCAACAGGAACATGTTGGCTACTTTGGTGGCGTTGATCTTGGCTGCCTCCTCGATGGCCTTGATGGGGTAGATGGTTATGTCGGTGCGGACAGGCTTTCGCGTGATGGTACTGGGGGTGTAGATGAGTACGCCACCGGGCTTTACCATAGGCTCAAACTTGTCCATTGACTGCTGGTTCAGTATGATTGCTGTGCTGAACTTCTGCAGGATAGGTGAACTGATGCGGCTGTCACTGAGGATAACCGTAACGTTTGCTGTGCCGCCGCGGATCTCGGGACCGTAAGACGGCATCCATGATACTTCAAGGCCTTGCATAAGGCCTGAATATGCTATTATCTTGCCCATTGAGAGGACTCCCTGTCCTCCGAATCCGGCTATGATTATCTCTTCTGTCATAGTTCTGTGTCTTTTCAGGTTATCTTGGTGCGTTCATGTCCATGACAAGTTTGCCATCGACTTTCATGTCGCCCAGAGGATATTTCTTGAACATGTTCTCTACCATCCAGTCGTTGGCCTGCTTGGGAGTAAGACCCCAGCCAGAGTTGCAGTTTGAAACAACCTCAACGATTGATGTTCCCTTCTTGTCACGCTGGTTCTCAAATGCCTGGCGCAAAGCCTTCTTGAGCTTGCGTACATTGGCGGGAGTATGTACTGAGTGACGTGTTACGTAGCAGACACCGTCCAGTTGAGCCAGCAGCGGAGTGATGTTGAGCGGATAACCCATAGTCTTTACGTCACGGCCGCGGGGGCAGGTGGTGGTCTTCATTCCCTCCAGAGTAGTGGGGGCCATCTGACCGCCGGTCATACCGTAGATACCGTTGTTGATGAACACTATCACGATGTTCTCGCCGCGGTTGCAGGCGTGCATTGTCTCACCGGTTCCAATGGCGGCCAGGTCACCGTCACCCTGATAGGTGAAGACGAACTTGTCGGGCTGAACGCGCTTGATGCCGGTTGCAACGGCGCAGGCACGTCCATGAGCTGCCTCAACTACATCGAACTTATAGAAATCATAGAGGAACACAGAGCATCCTACCGGTGATATGCCGATAACGTCATGCTCTATTCCCATCTCCTCGATAACCTCGGCAATGGTGCGTACAACTACGCCGTGGCCGCAGCCAGGGCAGAAGTTGAACTGCTTTTCGGCCATCAGACGACTTTTCTGATAGACCAGATTCTCAGGTTTGATTATATCGTTTACTTCCATTGTGCTGATCATTTGATATTAAAGTAATCATAGAGAGCGGTCTCAATCTCCTCGGGGGTGGGGACCATACCTCCCAGACGGCCAAAGAAGCCTACGGGCTTGCGTCCCTCCACTGCCAGACGGATATCCTCAATCATCTGACCGGCGCTCAGCTCAACTGACATAAAGCCCTTTACGCGGCTGTTGTCTGCAAGTTCACGGATCTGGTCATATGGGAAAGGATATAGGGTGATGGGGCGGAAAAGACCTATCTTGTGGCCCTTGGCACGTGCCAGCTCAATACTCTTCTGTGCTATGCGGGCGATGATACCGAATGCTACGATTATGTAATCGGCATCTTCGCACTGTATCATCTCATAACGGACCTCATTCTTCTCCATCTCGCGGTATTTCTTCTGCAAGCGGATATTAACCAGTTCGTGCTCCTGCGGCAGCAGGTTAAGTGAGGTTATGAAGCGACGCTCTTTACCTTCGGGGGTACCGTTGGTGGCCCAGTCGGGATATTCGGTCATACGGGGACGGGGTGCAGGCAGATAGATTTTCTCCATCATCTGACCCAGGGCACCGTCGGCCAGGATCATAGTGGGGTTACGGTATTTGAATGCAAGGTCAAAACCAAGTGAAATAAAATCGGCCAGTTCCTGAACTGATGAGGGAGCCAGGGTGAGCAGTTTGTAGTCACCGTGACCGCCGCCCTTGACAGTCTGGAAATAGTCGGCCTGGCTGGGCTGGATTGTTCCCAGTCCGGGACCTCCGCGTGATACGTTTATAAGCAGGCAGGGCAGTTCGGCGCCGGCTATGAATGAAATGCCTTCGCTCATAAGGCTGATACCCGGGCTTGACGATGAAGTCATGACCCTGTGTCCTGTTGATGCGCCGCCATAGACCATGTTGATGGCGGAAACTTCACTCTCGGCCTGGAGTACGGCCATACCCGTGCGGGCAGTGGCATCGGTCTCCATAAGGTACTCCATTACCTCCGTCTGCGGAGTGATGGGGTAACCGTAAAAGGCATCGGCGCCGGCGCGGATAGCGGCCTCGGCAATAGCCTCGTTGCCTTTCATAAGTCTCATTTCTCTTTCTTCCATAATTACTCCTCTACTTTTACCCTATAGACCGATATTACTCCGTCAGGGCAGATAATACCACAGTTGGTGCAACCTATACATGCGTCCGGGTTGGCCATGTATGCATAATGGTAACCCTTGCTGTTGACTGCTGTTGACATGCCCAGGACCTGCTTATCGCAGGTAAAGACACATAGCTCACAGCCTTTGCAGCGTTCGTTGTCAACTGTTACGGCACCTCTGATTTTTGCCATGATAAATAATTGTTATTATTGGTATGAATTATTGGTATAAATTATCTGGGTGACAGGTCGTGCCCGGTAGGGGCAATCTCTGTAAGGTTTATTTCATAGATAAGGGCTGAATAGCCGGGAATAGTTCCCTTGTCGCTTGTTCCGTATCCAAGTCCGTACGGGATATATACCCGCCAGAAATCACCTTTGTGCATGTTCATGACCGCAGTTGTAACTCCGTCGATAAGACCTGACACCAGAAATGAGTAAGGTATGTTTACTGACGGATCCAGTTCTGTAGTCTTGAATGATTGGTCTATGACCTGACCTTCAGGATAGTAATCCGTGGGGATTAGCCGCATCCTGTAGTTCATGCGAATACTGTCGGTGTAATGCGGTGCAATGGTGTCATCACTCTTGTCCAATATCCTGCAATAGATAAAGGAACCGTCGCCCCATTCCTTGCCTGAATCAAGTTTGAAGGAAAGTAACCTGAACAGCTGGCCTACCTGGGCTGTTTGCGGAGTAAGTTCAGGATTGCATTCCGCTGCAATCCTGGAAATATATTCGGTATTCCGCTCCTGCCAGTTGTCATGATCATCGATTTCCTTGGTCTCCTTGCATGAGACAGCAACCAGGACGGCCAATGCCAATGGGATTATTGTGGCAATACGTTTCATCTTCAGAGTGTCTTGAGCACGCTTGTTATCGAAACGGTATCGGAAAGTATATTGCAGAGGTCTGCAATCTTTACGCGCTGCTGCTCCATGGTGTCACGGTTGCGCAGGGTTACGGTCTTATCCTCGAGTGACTGATGATCGACAGTTACGCAGAACGGGGTGCCTATGGCATCCTGACGGCGGTAACGCTTGCCTATTGAATCCTTCTCGTCATACTGGCAGTTGAAGTGGAACTTGAGGTCATTCTGGATGCTGCGTGCCAGTTCGGGCAGTCCGTCTTTCTTTACCAGCGGCAGGATAGCCAACTTGACTGGAGCCAGAGGTGCAGGCAAGTGCAGGACTACGCGGGTCTCGCCGTTCTCAAGGGCCTGTTCCTCATAAGATGCACACATGACGCTCAGGAACATACGGTCAACGCCGATTGAGGTCTCTATAACGAACGGAGTGTAGCTCTCGTTGGTCTCGGGATCAAAGTACTTGATGCTCTTGCCGCTGTACTTCTCGTGTTGTGACAGGTCAAAGTTGGTGCGGCTGTGGATACCCTCTACCTCCTTGAAGCCGAACGGCATCAGGAACTCGATATCTGTTGCAGCGTTTGCATAGTGGGCCAGTTTATCGTGGTCATGGAAACGGTAGTGGTCTGCGCCGAATCCAAGGGCCTGATGCCATTTCATGCGGGTCTCCTTCCACTTGGCGAACCAGTCAAGTTCGGTGCCGGGCTTGATGAAGAACTGCATCTCCATCTGCTCGAACTCACGCATGCGGAAAATGAACTGGCGGGCTACTATCTCATTGCGGAAGGCCTTACCTATCTGGGCGATACCGAAAGGAATCTTCATGCGGCCGGTCTTCTGAACGTTCAGGTAGTTCACGAATATACCCTGTGCGGTCTCGGGACGCAGATAAATCTTCATTGCGCCGTCGGCGGTTGAGCCCATCTCGGTCTGGAACATCAGGTTGAACTGGCGTACATCGGTCCAGTTGCGGGTGCCGCTGATAGGGCATACGATGCCCTCATCCAGGATGATTTGCTTGAGCTCATCCAGGTTACCGTCATTCATGGCCTTCTTGTAGCGCTCATGAAGGGCGTCACGCTTGGCAACGTGCTCCAGTACGTTGGCGCTGGTGGCGCGGTATTTTGCCTCATCGAAAGAGTCGCCGAAACGTTTGCGGGCCTTGGCCACCTCTTTCTCTATCTTCTCGTCATACTTGGCAATCTGATCCTCAATCAGGACGTCGGCGCGGTAACGCTTCTTTGAGTCACGGTTGTCAATGAGGGGGTCATTGAATGCATCAACGTGACCCGATGCCTTCCATATGGTGGGGTGCATGAATATTGCTGAGTCAATACCCACAATATTGTCATGCAGCAGAACCATACTCTGCCACCAATAGGTCTTGATGTTATTCTTCATCTCAACTCCCAGCTGTCCGTAGTCATAAACAGCTCCCAGACCATCATAAATCTCACTTGATGGGAATACGAAACCGTACTCTTTGCAATGTGCAACAATCTTTTTGAAAACGTCTTCCTGTGCCATAATATGCTATTATGCGAAAATTTTGGCAAAGGTACTTCTTTTATTTAATAAAAGGGGATGTGCCCCTTTAAAATAACCTAATTGGAGGGCTTTTGCATAAATAACGTATAATGTCAGACTGCAGGCTGTTGATAAGTTGAGCGTAAAAAAATGTCAACTTGGCGCATGTGATTGGGATTTGTCGCTGAAAAGCAGTAATTTCGCGTCTAATAATTTTAATTCGGGTTATTACAGACATGAGCGACGATACAGAGGGTATGGATGAGGAATTACGTGCGGAGGATGCAACAGTGATTGATGACAGTCAGGAGACAGGTCATTCATCATATCATCCTGTCAAAGATGACAACGGCATGATACGGCACCAGCTTTCAGGTATGTATCAGGGCTGGTTCCTGGACTATGCCTCATATGTTATCCTGGAGAGAGCCGTGCCTCATTTCGTGGATGGCCTCAAACCTGTACAGCGCCGTATCCTGCACTCCATGAAACGTCTGGATGACGGTCGTTTCAACAAGGTGGCCAATATTGTAGGCCATACAATGCAGTTCCATCCTCACGGAGATGCATCCATAGGTGATGCCCTGGTTCAGATGGGGCAGAAGGACCTGCTAATAGAGTGTCAGGGAAACTGGGGAAACATCCTTACAGGCCACCGCGCCGCCGCACCCCGATACATTGAGGCCCGTCTGTCCAAGTTCGCTCTTGAAACCCTGTTCAATCCCAAGACAACTGAGTGGAAGGCTTCGTATGACGGTCGTAATAAGGAGCCGGTCACACTGCCGGTCAAGTTCCCGCTGCTGCTTGCACAGGGAGCGGAGGGCATCGCTGTAGGATTGTCCTGCAAAATACTTCCGCATAACTTCAACGAGCTTTGCGATGCTGCGGTTTCATATCTAAACGGTGAGGAATTCCACCTTTATCCCGATTTCCAGACAGGCGGAGCCATAGATGTGTCACGTTACAATGACGGTGAGCGTGGCGGTATGGTTCGCATCCGTGCCAAGATATCGAAAGAGGCTGACAACAAGACTATCGTCATCACGGAGATTCCGTATGGCGAGAACGTGATGACCCTGTGTGATTCCATCGTGAAGGCCGGTGAGAAGGGCAAGATTAAGATCCGCAAGGTTGAGAACCTTACAGCCGACAAGGTTGAGATACGCATTTCTTTGGCCCCGGGAGTATCATCGGACAAGACCATAGACGCCCTGTACGCATTTACCAACTGCGAGGTGAGCATATCGCCCAACTGCTGTGTCATTGATGAGAACAAACCTCATTTCCTGACGGTGAGCGATGTGCTGCGCAAATCGGTCGATAACACCAAGGAACTGTTGCGCCGAGAGCTGGAGATAGAGCGCGGCGAGATAATGGAGCAGCTTCATTTTGCATCGTTGGAGAAGATTTTCATAGAAGAGCGCATCTATAAGGACCGTGAGTTTGAAGAGGCTCCCACCATGGATGCCGCCTGCGAGCATATCGATGACCGTCTCACTCCTTACTACCCGCAGATGATACGTGAGGTGACCAAGGAGGATATCCTTAAGCTGATGGAGATAAAGATGGCCCGCATCCTGAAATTCAACAAGGACAAGGCAGAGGAGGCCATTGCCCGTATGAAGTCCGATATTGCCCGCATTGACAAGGACCTGGCCAATATGGTAGGCGTAACTATCAGGTGGTTCCGTATGCTCAAGGACAAGTATGGGGCGCAATACGAGCGCAAGACCGAGATCAAGAACTTTGACACCATTGTGGCCACAAAGGTGGTCGAGGCCAACCAGAAACTCTACATAAACCGTGCCGACGGCTTTATAGGCATGGAGCTTAAGAAAGACGAGTACGTATGCAACTGTTCTGACCTGGATGACATAATCCTGTTCTACAAGGATGGCCGTTACAAGGTTGTAAAGGTGGCAGACAAACTGTTTGTGGGTCAGGGTGTACTCTATCTTGACGTGTTCAAGAAGAATGACAAGCGTACCATATACAATGTGGTCTATCGTGACGGCCGCAACGGGGCTTACTTCATGAAGAGGTTTGCCGCTACCGGCCTGACCCGTGACAAGGAGTATGACCTGACACAGGGAAAGGCCGGATCCAAGGTCATGTATTTCAGCGCCAACCACAATGGTGAGGCCGAGGTCATAAAGATTACTCTCAAACCAAATCCGAAACTCAAGAAACCGGTGTTTGACAGGGATTTCAGCGAGTTGATGATAAAAGGCCGTCAGTCTATGGGCAACCTGCTTACGCGCAACGAGGTGCAGCGCATAGGTCTCAAGTCACAGGGAACATCCACCTTGGGCGGCCGTAAGGTTTGGTTTGACAAGGATATACTGCGCCTGGACTTTGACGGCCACGGCGAGTATCTGGGTGAGTTTGACAGCGATGACCTTCTGCTTGTGATAAACACTGACGGTGAATACTACACTACTGCACCCGATGCCAACTGTCACTTTGATGCCGGCCTTATACGCATAGAGAAATATGATCAGGGTAAAGTCTGGACCGCCCTGTTGTTTGACGCATCGCAGAAAGGTTATCTGTACCTTAAGAGGTTCAATCTGGATCCGTCGTCCAAACGCATAAACATACTGGGCGAAGAGAAGGGTAGCCGTCTGGTGCTGTTAACAGATACCGTTTATCCGCGTCTATTGGTTACCATGGGCGGTGCCGACAGTTTCCGCGAGCCGATGGAGCTGGATGCCGAGAGTTTTGTGGGAGTGAAAGGAGTGAAGGCCCGTGGACGCAGGGTTACGGCATTCAAAGTACAGGATGTGGAAGAACTTGAGCCGTTGCGTATGCCGGAACCAGATCCGGAACCTGTAAATGCCGATATAGACCCGGATGATACGGGAAATCAGGGTCAGCCGGATGAAGAAAATACTGAAAATGTTGATGACGGTCAACTCTCACTGTTCTAAACCGTTGCTGCCGATATTGCTTACGGTATGCCTTACGGTCCTGCCTCTGACGGGTTTTGCCCAACGGACGGTGTGGAGTCTGCCCCAGTACAAAGAGACGGTAAGGTCAGGCTCAGTAGCGTTTGGCAAAGCTTTTGCCCGCGATACATATCTGTCGGCTTCGAGCTATTCAGGATGGGCACTGGGCTTTGAGGGTGACAGTTGGACAGGATATAAGCCATACAGGCTTTTCAAGTATGGAAGATGCCATTCAAGCCTGTTTTTCAGCTCTATGACCAACCGTCTGAAGGGTGGCAGCACTCTTCAGTTATCGGGCTCAGACCATGCGGCTTTCCTGTGGCCGGCCGTGAATTGCAGCATGTGTGACCTGCTTATAGGTCCTGTGGTCATGATGAATCTGGGGTTGCTCTATAATCAGCAGAACTCTAACAACCCGGTCACTATGGAAGGATACCTGGGTGCAGGATTGTGTGTGGACAACACCTTCCGTTTCAGCCTATTCCGTTATGATATGGCTCTTCAGGCAACGTTGTATATGCCATTAGCCGGGATAGGTGTCGCACCGGACTATGACCAGCCGTACTGGTATATGTACAAGTACAGCGAGTATGGCAAGGCATTGCATTTTATCTGGCCGTTCAACAACACGGCGGTGATGCAGCAGGTTGCTTTGATATTGCCCATACGTGCCGACCGTCTGAAGATAGGTTACACGTTTGATTATACCGGCAACAGTCTGGGCGGTCATTCAAGGAGAGTGGGGAGCAGTCTCTTTACCATTGGTTATGTAAAGAGATTCCAGACAAAAGATTGGGACAAATGAGCAGGAGATACTTGTTACATATTGTGTGTGTAGTTGCAGCGTTTTTCCTGATGCTGTTCCCGGTATCATGCTCATGGAATCAAGAGCAGAAGGATCAGGAATTCTCCAATACACCATATGGCAATTTTATGGCTCTATGGACCATAATGGATGAACGTTACTGTTTCTTTGACCTTAAGCAAGAGAAGCTGGGCGTGGATTGGAACGAGGTGAGAGACCGGTATGCGGCAAGCATATCGGACAACATATCGGACAGGGCGCTGTTTGAGGTGCTGTGCAAGATGATAGGCGAACTGCGTGACGGACATGTGAACCTGACCAGCTCATACGATTATGGCCGGAATTGGAGCTGGAAGACTGATTATCCGGCCAACTACTCCAGGGACCTGCGGGAAAAGTATCTGGGCAAGAACTACATCATAGGTGGAAACGGCTATTATCACCGTATTCTGGATGATAATATAGGTTATCTGGTGGTTGAAAGTTTTGAGAGTTTCATTTCAAGTGGCAGGATAAACGTGATGTTCAACAATATGGCGCTCTGCAACGGACTGATAATAGATATCCGTGACAATGGTGGTGGTGACCTGAGGGCGGCTGAGTTCCTGGCATCGCATTTTACCGAAAAGACGGTGACCGTAAGTTATTACTGCTACAAGACAGGGCCGGGGCACAATGATTTCTCAAGGCTATACAGTAACGAACTCAGTCCTGCCAGTGAAGATCTGCGCTGGATCAAGCCTGTGGTGCTTCTTACAAACAGGGGCTGTTTCAGCAGTGCAAATGACTTTGCCTTCACCATGAAGGCATTGGATAATGTCACTCTGCTGGGAGATACTACCGGTGGCGGAGGCGGCTTGCCAATGTCGTCGGAACTGCCCAACGGTTGGGTGGTAAGGTTCTCTTCGGCTCCCACTTTCGATGCTGACACCTGCCACGTGGAGTTTGGCGTTGCACCCGATATCAGGACTGATATGAAGGATGAGGATATCCTTTCAGGCAAGGATACCTATATAGAGGAAGCCAGAAAGTTTATAAATGACAAGTTAGTTAATCCTTAACAATATGAAAAAGACACGTTTGTTTTTAGTTGCCATAGTGGTCATGCTGCCGCTTATGGCAATGGCCGGAAAAGCCAAAGTCCTGAAAATTGATTTCAAGAATCCTATTGCAGAGCGTAATGTCGGCAGTTCATCATTCGACATAATGTCTTTGGTTCAGGGAACTCCCGGTTCAGTTACTCTGCTCAGTTACATCAATGCAATAGATGCCGCAGCCGAAGACAAGAACATCAGCATGATTTACATGACTCCGGAGAATATCTCATGCGGAACCGCCCAGCTGGAGGAAATCCGTGCTGCCTTGGAGCGTTTCAAGAAGTCCGGCAAACCCATTGTGGCCTATTGTAATTCATTCGGCAACGGTTCCTATTATCTGGCATCGGTTGCAGACAAGTTAATACTTGACCCGGCATCAGAGAGCACGATAACCGGTGTGGGCAGTCAGATGATATTTCTTAAGGACCTGTTCGATGCTCTTGGCGTTGATATGCAGCTTATCCGTCACGGTAAATACAAATCGGCCGGAGAGATGTACACCCGCAGTTCATCCAGCCCTGAAAACCGCCTGCAGAATCAGGAACTCATAAATTCAATCTGGAATACCATGTCTGGCCAGATTGCCGCTTCACGCGGATTCACTCAGGAGCAGTTCAATGAGTGGGTGGAGAATCTTGAGATATGCCATGCCGATGAATACAAGGCTAAGGGCCTGATTGACGAGACCTGGTACAAGGATGAGGTAGAGCAGTATCTTTGCGAACAGAACGGTGTCAAGAAGATTGGCGAAGTTCCTTTTGTCAAGATAAACAAATATGCGTCCAAGGTCAAGAAAGGTAGCCGCAAGAATAAGATTGCAATAGTTTTTGCTGATGGTGAAATTAAGGATAGCGGTTCTGATGCTGATATTGTAGGTTCAAAGCTGGCTGCTACCATCAGGAAGGTTCGTGAGGACAAGAAAATCAAGGCCGTTGTGTTCCGTGTAAATTCTCCGGGTGGAAGCGCACAGGCATCGGAGGCTATCAGGCATGAACTGCAGCTGTTGCGTGCCGAGAAGCCGGTTATTGCCAGCTATGGTGACTATGCCGCATCCGGCGGTTATTGGATATCGGCCGAATCAGACTATATTTTCTCTGACTATAACACAATTACCGGCTCTATCGGTGTGTTCGGACTGGTGCCCAGTATGGGGGATGCCATCCGTAAGAACCTTAAGGTAAATATTGAAACGTTAGGAACCTCATCGCACAGCGATATGATGAGCGGTATGCGCAAACTGAGTGATGAAGAGGTTGCGTATGTGCAGCGTCAGATAGAAAAGATTTACGATGACTTTACAGGTCTGGTTGCCAACGGCCGCAGTATGTCCAAGGACAGCGTTGATGCCATTGGCCAGGGTCGTGTATGGTCTGGTGTCGATGCCATGCGTATAGGTCTTGTAGATTGCCAGGGCGGATTGAAGGAGGCAATAGAATATGCTGCCCAGAAAGTTGGATTGGACAAGAAGGATTACCGTCTCAGCACCTATCCTGTAGCCAAGAGTGTATCGATGCTGCAGATGCTTTCAGGTGGTGGCGCCGATGATTCTGAGGAGAATCTTACCACCAGCGTTGAGAATCAGCCTTCATTGAGTGATATGTTCCCGGCTATTGCCAGAATGCGTGAGCTCAAGAATCCTACCATAATGCTCAGGATGGAGAGTGTAATGGAAATCAGGTGATGCTTGGTAGTTACAGCTAAAAGAACTAATTTTGCAGCGCGTTCCTGATTGGAGCGCGCTTTGCTTGCGGGCGTGGCGGAATTGGTAGACGCGCTAGACTTAGGATCTAGTGAACTAGTTCGTGTAGGTTCGAGTCCTATCGCCCGTACGAATAAAGGTGGCTATCAGGCCACCTTTATTCGTACGGGCGTCGGTATGTCCGACATAGGATTTTGAACTGCAAAAACGTTGCAATGAAATGCAACGATATTGCAATGCTCATTGCTTGCTTATTGTAAATATGAGAAATAGTTTTGCAGCAAATAAGTCAAGATTATGAAAAAAATATTTGCTGTATTATCATTTGCCCTGCTGGTTGCGGCTTGCGGCAGCATCCGCGGCAATCTTTTGAGCAGGGTTGAATATCATGATGATGAAGTGTTTGATCGTGAAGAGTATCATTATTCATCAGATGGTGAGCTTGCATTAGTTACTCGTGTCATTTATTTCAACAACACTCCGGATTCCTCATGGACAGAGTATGAAATAAGACAAAACGGTCAGATTACAGACACGATAGAAACAATAAACAGTAACATGAGGAACATTAAAAGCAGCGACGGTACCGTAAGAACATATAATCTAGTGGGTGATGAATGGGAAGAGACATCATTCCATAAACGGAATGAGAAAGGGACATATATTGACTATAAAACAAGCGATTATCACAGTTGGAACACCTATGATTCTTTGGGTCGCTCTACAGGTAACGCTTACATACTTGTAAGAGACAATGGTGAGATTCAGAAAGGAGGTAGTAGAATTGAGTTTTCTGCCGATGGTCTGGAATCTATCCTGACGGAATACTATCAGATTGACTCTCTCCAGCCGGTTATATTGTTCAAGTCTATTTGCAAATATGATAAAAAAGGCAGAATCCTGAGCAGGGAAGCATACGATCCTGATGAAACTGATGACAACTATCCTACATTCCTGACAGATACTTATAAATATAGAGGAAATAAGATAATAAGAATTGAAAGTACCAAGGAATACAAGGATGGCAGCTATCATAAAGAGCCAGGCATAAAATTCAAAGAAAAGTATAAACACGGATTGAGAACCAAGATTGTCGCTTATATGATGAAGGACGGCAAGTTCCGTAAACAGAGTGTGAACACATGGAAGTATGACTTTCGCGCAAAAGTTCCCCTCAAATCATTCGTTTATAGTCCCAGTGACTACCTTATTTTCAGGAGGCCCTGGCAAAAAACCGTCTGGACATATGAAAACTTGTCAGGACGTTACCAGAGTTTAGGACATAATCATAATGCAATCACATTGCTTCGCCTTGACATGGCTTTTGATACGGTTGTACAAGTAGTGCGTGGCCAAAATCGTCTGGAAATAAGAAAAAATATCGATAACGAAGACGGCAGCAGAATTAAGCGCATGACAACATACGTTTATGCTCAAAACAAATCCACGATTACCGCGTTCAGAGATGATTCTATTTTTGGTATAGACGGCAACCTTATAGACGTTTTGCATTTTAAGTGTAAAGACCTTAAGGATACTGTTTTTGTCTTTGCTGAAACTCCTCTCCAGTTCAAGATACCAGTTAACAGCGACTCTGGGTGGAGCCAATATCAATTAAATGATTCACCCGAAACAAAAGTGTATTACGATAGGTTAGGACGCGTAGTGATTAAAGAGACAGATAATGAAAAAACAGAATACACATATGATGAAAATGACAGATGTGTGCTTGAAATAACCAGCAGTGATTATTCCAATACAGTAATAACAACAGAATTTACATACAATAACGCTGGTTATCTTGTTTCCAGTACAACAAAAAACAATGATGTCATCAGCTATAAGTTGGAACACAAATACGATAATAACGGAAGGTTGGCGGAAGAACTACAGAATATTTATGAAGATGGGCAGCAAACTGAGTTAATCAAGGAGCGTTATAGATACGACACATATGGACGTGTAATAAAAGATGACTATTTATGCCGGACAGTTCGGAAAGAAATACTCAGACATTATACATTAAGGTACACATACAATGACAAAGCAGGTATCATTACATCCAGGAATGTAAGCAAATGGCATCCCGAAGGAAAGGATCCGGAGTATATTTTTGATTATTATTCCTTTCGTAATTCTTTGTCATTATAATTACTTAAACCTACATCAGGTGAGTCTAGTACTAAAATAAAAAAACAGGACAGCCGACCTTGTGGCCGGCTGTCTATGTTTGTAATCAGATTTGTTTAGAAAGAGTAAACGAGTCCGAAGTTAAGACCAGTGCTAAGACTGATACCTGCTCCATTCTGACGGGTATAACCTGCTGCGCCGGCAACTTTGGGATCATAATGATTGAAGTACAGACTTCCAAGTTTTGCAACGATTGCGAACTGGTCAGTCAGCTCATATTTGATACCGGGCTCAATGCTGATTTCAAAATTTACATCTTTGTCATCGGTAGTTGGATGCTTATAAAATGAGTATCCTACATTACCTTGCAGGAACATGCTGAAATTACCGTCAGAGAAGAATGTATATCTTGCAAAAGGAGCAATTGAGAAATTCATTGGTTTATTGTCTCCCTGGCTGCTGCCTGAAATGCCCAGACCCAGACCTACCTCAAAATTCTCATCCAGAACATAACCTATTGTAGGATTGAAGCCCCAACTGAGTTCTGATTTGTCATTGTTATAATACCCTTGGTCTTCTAAGTTTACACTACCACCGATCCATACCTGTGCACTTGCTGTCATACATGCTGCCATAGCGGCGATTGCGAATAAAACTTTCTTCATAATTCTTTAATTAGTTGATAATGAATAATGTTTATTAGTTCTCAAAATCATTTGGCTGATTTTGATTGGGCCAAAGGTAATCAAAATTTGTTAAAAGAAGAAAAAACAAGAAAAAACAAGAAAAAATGTTTTGTACAGCCTGACAGCTCAATATAGGCTGTGCCTTTGGAGAAAAATGAGTGTTTTATATCTGGCGGGCGTAAAATAAGCAGATTTTATGTAAGTTTGCATCATAATGAGGGTAGAAGAGATATATAGCAGGTTCAGGGAGTGCTTGGGCGTTACTACCGATAGCCGTAAATGCGGTCCGGGGCTGATGTTCTTTGCACTTAAGGGTGAGCGTTTTGACGGCAATGAATTTGTGCGTGGGGCGTTGGAACAGGGATGTCCGTATGCCGTAATGGACAATAAGGAACTGTATGATGCTTCAGATGCCCGTATGATTCTTGTTGATAACGTCCTGGTTGCATTACAACAGGTTGCGGCGTATCACCGCCGTGAGATGGGCACTACAGTGATAGGTATAACCGGAACCAATGGCAAGACTACCACTAAAGAACTGACCAATGCAGTAATGAGTACCACATATGATGTTCTTTGTACTCAAGGTAATCTGAATAATTCAATAGGTGTTCCTTTAACCGTACTTGGACTTAAACCTGAGCATGAGTATGCTATTGTGGAGATGGGTGCCAGCCATCCGGGCGATATAAAGGAGCTGGTGGAGGTAAGCCAGCCTGATTACGGGCTTATTACCAACGTGGGTAAGGCACATTTGCTGGGATTCGGCTCTTTCGAGGGCGTTAAGCGTACCAAGGGTGAGCTTTATGACTGGCTGCGTGAGCATAACGGAAATGCATTCGTGAACCGTGACAATGAACATCTGCAGAAGATGTGTGCAGGATTACCCGTAATAGAATATGGCAAGCCCGGACAAAAAGGTCTTCTTGTAGAGGGTGAGGTACTGGAGTGCAATCCTTTTGTGAAGTTCCGCTGGAGAAGTGGAAAGGGCGATTGGAATACGGTTCAGACCAACCTGATAGGTGCTTATAATGTAGATAATGCTCTTGCCGCCATTACTGTGGGGTTGCATTTTGGCGTATCGGAACGGAATGCATCGGATGCGGTGGCAAACTATAAGCCTCAGAACAACCGCTCACAGCTTACTGAGACTGGACGCAATCATCTTGTGGTGGATGCTTATAACGCCAATCCCACCAGCATGGCGGCCGCCATAGAGAACTTCCGTATGATACAAGATGACAATAAGATGTTGATCCTGGGAGATATGCGTGAACTAGGAGAGGTATCTGAAGCCGAACACAGACATATAGTGGAGTTGCTAAAAGAGAGCGGTTTTACTGATGTGTGGCTGGTGGGTGCGGAGTTCGCCAAGGCTGCAGCCCATTCCGAATACAGACTGTTTTCTGATGTGGAGGCAGTAAACGCTGCACTCACGGGAGAGCCGGTAAACGGAAAGACAATACTTATAAAGGGTTCCAACAGTATAGGATTAACCAAAACAATAACCAATTTATAATTATGAAAAAGTTAGTTGCACTTTTTGCGTGTGTTCTTGTATGCGGTATAATGTCCGCACAGTTGAAGGTCTCCGTCATGGGTGACTCCTACTCAACCTTCACGGGTTCCATGCCCAGGTATTATGACACATTCTATCCCAACCAGTTCTGCGGCGTTACCGAGCAGAGCCAGCAGTGGTGGGCTCAGGTAATCGAGAAGAACGGATGGGTGCTCGAAAAGAACGATTCATGGTCTGGCAGCACCGTTTGCTGCCGCGGTTACAACCACGATGACTATTCAGACCGTGCTTTCGTTACCCGTCTTAACTGCATAGGCGCTCCCGATATCCTGTTCATATTCGGCGGTACCAACGATGACTGGACACACGAGCCTTTTGGTGACTACAAGTATGCCGACTGGACCAAGGAGGACCTTTATTTCTACCGTCCGGCATTTGCATATCTGCTGGCCAACCTTAAGAAGCTTTATCCCAAGATGAAGATCTACTCTCTGCTGAATGACGGCATGAGTGAGAACCTGGGTGAGTCAATGAGGGAGATCTGCAAGCACTACGGTGTGCCCGTAATTGCTGTCGATGGCATTGAGAAGCGTATGAATCACCCCACAGCTGCCGGCATGACCAAGATTGCCGAGCAGATCCAGGCTTTCCTTGACGCCGAGAAGAAGTGACGCAGATACTGGGCATAGTAAATGTAACACCTGATTCCTTTTGGAGCGGGTCACGTGTGCAGGACAGGCAGACTCTTGTGGAGCGTGTCCGCACAATGATCCGGCAAGGGGCGGATGCAATTGACGTAGGCGGCTGTTCAACCCGTCCCAATGCCGTTCAGGCTACAGAGGAACAGGAGATGGAACGCCTCGAGTGGGGGCTTGATGCCATAAGGGAGGAGTTCCCCGACATAATGCTATCGGTTGATACCTACCGTCCGCGGATTGCAGAACGCTGTATCCGTGAGTGGAACGTGAATATGATAAATGATGTTTACGGAGGCAATGCCGATATGTATGAAGTGGTTGCAGAAACAGGTGTACAGTACGTGCTCATGTGGGCTGAGCAGGTTAAGAATAACCCCGTAGAGGAGATGAAGCTGTTTTTTGCCGACAGATTGATAAGGCTGGAGAACGCTGGGGTGAACGTGACAGAAAAAGTGATACTGGATCCGGGATACGGTTTCGGCAAGACGCTTGAACAGAACTATACGATACTTGCCCATCAGGATGAACTGCTTACATTCGGGCTTCCCGTGCTGGCCGGCCTGTCACGCAAGTCTATGGCCTGGAAGCTGTTGGATATCACTCCCGATGAGGCTCTGCCCGCTACCGTTGCAATGAATACCGTGGCCCTTTTGAATGGCGCCGACTGGCTTCGCGTTCACGATGTACAGGAAGCTGCCCACACCCTCAAAATCGTACAAGCATTATGCGATTATAAATAATTCTCAGTTTTCAATTCTCAATTCTCAATTTGAGTCATGGTTGATTACTTTGTATCATTCGGAATAAAGGACATAATAGACGTGCTGTGCGTCTCGCTGCTGTTGTTCTACCTCTACAAGCTGATGAAGAGGACAGGATCGCTCAACATGTTCATAGGAATTCTTGTGTTCATACTGGTATGGATAGTGGTGTCGCAGGTGTTGAAGATGCAGCTGTTGGGAGCCGTGATGAACAAACTGGTAGATGTTGGCGTGATTGCGCTTATAGTGCTGTTTGCCGATGACATACGCCATTTCTTCCGCGATATCGGTACTTCCACCCGTACCCGCAAGCTGTTCCGCTGGCTGGTGCGCAGGCGTCATGCCGATGGTGACCTGAGCAAGTGGGAGCCTATTGTTAAGGCTTGCGAGAGCATGAGTCACCGCAAGGAGGGCGCGTTGATAGTGCTGGGCCAGAATGATGAGCTTCATGATGTAATTGCCACAGGCGAGGAGGTGAATGCCAATATCAATCAGCTTCTTATTGAGAACATTTTCTTCAAGAACAGCCCGCTGCATGACGGTGCTATGATAATTGTGGGTGACCGCATAGAATCGGCAGCATGCATCCTGCCTTTGTCGCAGAGCGAAGAACTGCCCAAAGAGTTCGGGTTGCGTCACCGTTCTGCAATGGGCATCTCCGAGAAGACAAATGCTGTGGCCGTGGTGGTATCGGAGGAGACAGGAATCATCTCAGTATTCCGAAAGGGTTCGTTCCAGCGTAACATATCGGGGCAGGATCTGACCAAGTATCTGGCAGAGAATGTCAGATGATGATATTACAAGTTGTGCCAAACTGTCAGAACGGGTGACACATTAGTCCCGTATGGCGGTTTGGCATATTTTATGCTTTGGATGTAATGCCCGATGAGGGGCTTTGTGACAGAATCAAATAACTTAAAACTATAGAATATGAACATTAAACCGTTAGCAGACCGCGTTCTGATACTCCCGGCAGCAGCCGAGGAGAAGACAATCGGTGGAATCATCATCCCCGATACAGCAAAGGAGAAACCACTTAAGGGTGAAGTCATTGCAGTTGGAAACGGCACCAAGGATGAGGCTATGGTACTCAAGAAAGGTGACCAGGTACTGTATGGCAAATATTCAGGCACTGAGCTTGAGATAGATGGAGAGAAATATCTGATTATGCGCCAGAGTGACGTTCTGGCTGTGGTAGAAAAATAATAAGGAGATACGATTATGGCAGCAAAAGAGATACGTTTCAATACCGATGCTCGTGACCTTATGCGTCAGGGTGTTGACGAGTTGGCAAATGCAGTCAAGGTTACACTTGGACCTAAGGGCCGCAATGTTATCATAGAGAAGAAGTTCGGTGCTCCCCAGATTACCAAGGACGGTGTTACCGTAGCCAAGGAGATTGAGCTGGCCGACTCTTTCAAGAACACCGGTGCACAACTGGTTAAGTCAGTGGCTTCAAAAACCGGTGAGGATGCAGGTGACGGTACTACCACCGCAACCGTTCTGGCTCAGAGCATAGTGAATGTTGGTCTTAAGAACGTTACCGCAGGTGCCAATCCTATGGACCTTAAGCGCGGTATCGACAAGGCCGTTGCAGCAGTCGTTGAGAACATCAAGAAGCAGTCAAAGGCCGTAGGTGACAACTTTGACAAGATCGAGCAGGTTGCCACTATCTCTGCAAACAACGATGCCGAGATTGGTAAGCATATTGCCGAGGCCATGCAGAAGGTTTCAAAGGACGGTGTCATCACCATCGAGGAGGCCAAGGGTCGTGACACATACATCGACGTTGTTGAGGGTATGCAGTTTGACCGCGGTTATCTGTCATCATACTTTGTAACCGATACCGAGAAGATGAACTGCGTGATGGAGAATCCTCTGATTCTTATCCATGACAAGAAGATATCCAACCTTAAGGACCTGCTTCCTATCCTGGAGCCCGCCGTACAGACCGGCCGTCCATTACTGATTATTGCTGAGGATGTTGATTCTGAGGCTCTTACCACCCTGGTTGTGAACCGTCTGCGTTCAGGTCTTAAGATCTGCGCCGTCAAGGCACCCGGATTCGGTGACCGCCGCAAGGAGATGCTTGAGGACATAGCCGTCCTGACAGGTGGATTCGTAATCAGCGAGGAGCGTGGCGTAAAGCTGGAGCAGGCTACAATGGATATGCTTGGCACAGCCGAGAAGATCACCATCACCAAGGACAACACCACTATCGTTAACGGTAAGGGTGAGAAGGCCAAGATTGCTGACCGCGTAGCCCAGATCAAGGCTCAGATTAAGACCACCACAAGTGATTATGACAAGGAGAAGCTCCAGGAGCGTCTTGCCAAACTGTCAGGCGGTGTTGCAGTAATCAAGGTGGGTGCACCCAGTGAGACTGAGATGAAGGAGAAGAAGGACCGTGTGGACGATGCGCTGTGCGCAACCCGTGCAGCTATTGAGGAGGGTATCGTAGCCGGTGGCGGTGTGGCTTATATCCGCGCCATCAGCGTACTTGACAAGCTGAAGGGTGACAATGCCGATGAGACCACCGGTATCCAGATCATACGCCGCGCCATTGAGGAGCCTCTGCGTCAGATTGTGTTCAACGCCGGTATGGAAGGCTCTGTAGTTGTCCAGAAGGTGCTTGAGGGCAAGGGTGACTTTGGTTACAATGCACGCTATGACCGCTATGAGGACCTTATGAAGGCCGGTGTGGTTGATCCCGCCAAGGTGGCCCGAGTGGCTCTGGAGAACGCTGCTTCAATTGCAGGTATGTTCCTGACAACCGAGTGCGTCATCGTAGAGAAGAAGGAAGATAAGCCTATGCCTGCTATGAATCCCGGAATGGGTGGCATGGATGGAATGATGTAATTCCAATTGAGATTGAAAAAAGGCGCGCGAAGATTTTTCGCGCGCCTTTTTTGTGTACCTTTGTGACTATGATACGATTAGCGATTTTGGCATCGGCCAACGGGACGAACGCGCAGGCTATAATTGAGGCTGTGCGTGCAGGGAGGCTTGATGCTGATGTAAAGGTGGTTCTGACCAATAAGGAGGAGGCTGGAGTGATTGAGCGTGCGCGGAGATTGGGTGTGCCTGTGGAGATAGTTCCTTCAAAGGGTATCCGGAACCGTGCTGAATACGATGCTTTAGTGGTTGAGACACTTAAGAAGTATGATGTTGATACCATTGCTTTGGCAGGTTGGATGAGAATTCTGAGCGAAGTATTCGTGAATGCGTATGAGGGCCGGATACTGAACCTGCATCCGGCGCTTCTGCCCAGTTTCAAGGGTGCAACCGCAATTGTCGATGCATATGAGCATGGAGTAAGGATAACCGGTTGTTCGGTGCATCTGGTGACTCCCGAGCTTGATGCCGGTCCTGTGATAATCCAGGCGGGTGTTCCGGTGAACGGAACTGTTGATGAACTTGAGGCGCAGATTCACCGTATGGAGCATCGCATATTCCCGCAGGCTCTGCAGTGGTTTGCCGAAGGGCGCATAAGAGTTGATGGACACAAGATATTTGTGGCTCCTTCACAGCACAAGGTTAAGAAGACTGATTACATAGAGGGTTGCCTGGTTTCGCCGGCACTCGAAGAAAAACTATAAGCTTATGAGTAGAGAAGATACACCTACCGCCCATATTGCGGCACAATATGATGAGATAGCCAATACTGTGATAATGTGCGGCGATCCGCTTCGCGCCAAGTTTATTGCCGACAAGTATCTAACCGACCCGGTGCTCTTTAACGAGGTACGCGGAATGCTGGGATTCACGGGTTTCTACAATGGCAAGCGCGTATCGGTAATGGGGCACGGAATGGGTATTCCTTCAATAGGTATCTACTCATACGAGCTGTTCAATTTCTTTGATGTGGAGAACATCATAAGGGTTGGTACCGCCGGAGCCTTGAGTCACGATATGCAGATAGGCGATATGCTTTTTGCACAAGCCGCCTGCACGGATTCAGATTACGGTCATCAGTACGGTTTCCCGGCCAAGTTTGCCCCGATAGCCAGTTTTGAGCTGCTCGAGAAAGCGGCGAAAGTGGCCCGTGAGAAAGGTTTCCCGTTCCAGGTGGGCAATATCTACAGTGCCGATGTGTTCTATGATGAATCAGACAGGCAGATGGAGTGGGGCAAGTTCGGAGTGAAGGCGGTAGAGATGGAGTCGGCCGGACTCTATATCAATGCAGCTGCATCGGGCAAGAAGGCGCTGACCATATGCACCATATCGGATCAGCTGGTTCACCGCAAGTATGCATCGACCGAGGAGCGCCGCTCCAGCTTTACCAACATGATGCAGGTGGCACTTGAAATCGCGTAAGTCATGAAACATATCCTGTCGCAGATAAAAAGCGCATTGGGCGGTCTTTATGATGCGGCAGAGTTGGAATCCGTAAAGAAGGCACTGTGCCTGGAACTACTGGGCATAAGTGCCGTCTCTTTTTTTACTAAAGAAACCCTTGCCGCTGATACGGAGAGGGACAGAAAACTTGATGAGGCTTTGAGGCGGCTTGCTCAGGGTGAGCCGTTGCAATATGTGATTGGTTCCACTCCGTTCTGCGGATTGCAGTTCCAGGTCGATTCGCGTGTACTGATACCGCGTCCTGAGACTGCAGAACTTGTGGATTGGGTGGCTAAGGATGCTGCTCCCAGCGGTTCTCTGCTGGATGTGGGCACAGGCAGCGGGTGCATTGCAATAAGTCTGGCTCACCGGCTTCCAGGTTGGAAGGTTCAGGGGTGGGATATAAGTGAAGGAGCCATTGAGGTGGCTAGGGAGAACAACCGTTTGAATGGTACTGATGTGGTGTTCCGTAAGGTTGACATCCTGGCAGCGCAATCATCGGACCAAAAGTTTGATGTGATTGTGAGTAACCCACCTTATGTGATGGAATCAGAAAAGGAGCAAATGGAGAAAACGGTGCTGGATTATGAACCGCACACTGCGCTGTTTGTTCACGATAATGACCCGCTGTTGTTCTACAGGGCTATTGCGGGATTCGGAAAACATAACCTAAGCAAAGGTGGCAGATTGTATTTTGAGATCAACCCATTGGAAGCCGATGATTTGAGGCAGACGCTGCTTAAGGCGGATTATCATGATATTGAGATACGGAACGATATATTTGGAAAACAACGAATGATAAAAGCGATACTATGACTGAATCTGAAGGAAAGACACTTGCTGAACGCTACTGTTCAGGGGCGGAACATTGCTGCTTTGAGGTGCGTGCAATGCTGCAGAGACACGAAGCAGAGAGCGGGGATATAGACCGCATACTCAAACATCTTATCAAAGAGGGATACATTGATGAATCCAGATTTGCACGGGCGTTCGTGCATGATAAGGTTCGTTTTGCCAAGTGGGGCAGGTTTAAGATTGCCCAGGCTCTATGGCAGAAACGCATACCGCAGGATGTGGCCGACAGCGCTTTGGCAACGATTGATGAGGATGAATATATGACTGCATTGAATGATGTGGTCCAGTCCCGCTACCGCGCGGCAAAAGGCGCAACGGAGTATGAACGCAAGATGAAAGCCATGAAGTCAGTCTGCTCACGCGGGTATGAACCCCAACTGGTGCGTAAGGCGCTTGACTTTTCCGATATTACTGAATACTGATTTTCTTTAAGATATGGATAACCTTGTTTGCCCGGATGGACAATACCGCCGTCCCGGCATTGTCAGAATGTTGTTAGAGTTTGTTTTTCCACGCTACTGCAAGGTGTGTGGCAGACGGCTTGACCCAAGTGAAGAGGAGCTGTGCATCAGCTGTTATCTGGGTATGCCCCGCCTGGAATATGATATGGACTCCATCAATCCGGCTGAGCGTATGCTGCTTACCGAGCGCAGTATGGTTAGGGCCGCATCGGTACTACAATACAGCAAGGAGAGCGATTACCGCAACATACTTTTCCATCTCAAATACTGGCATCACCCTGGAGTGGGGCAATGGCTGGCACGGATCGGCGCTACAGATCTGTATGAAAAAGGGTTCTTTGAAGGGGTTGACTGCATTGTTCCCCTGCCGCTTACCCGACGCAAGGAGATAAAACGCGGCTACAACCAGTGCATGCATATTGCCAAAGGGGTGCGTAAGGTAACGGGACTGCCTATACTGTCTGATGCTGTTATACGTAAGGTGAACAGTAATAAGCAGGCCGGGCTTGGCAAGTATCAGCGCTGGCGGAACGCCCAGGGGTTGTTTGAGGTTGCCGATGCGGCTGTCCTTCAGGGCAAGCACATCCTCATCATTGATGACGTTATCACTACCGGGGCAACATTGCTGTCAATGATTGATACTATTGAGGCTGCGGTACCGGATATCAAAGTATCGGTCTTTACTCTTGCGCTTGCTCAATAAACACCGCCGGATGTCCGGTTTGGAGACCAACGTTACGAGGCTACTCCGAGCCCTTACGGACCCTAAACGTCGAACTCGTCCTTTTCGTCCCCATTCGGGGCCGAACGTTTCTCAGACATGCGCCGTTCTTAACGGGATCCTTCGGGGCTCTACGCTTACGCCTCTTCACTGATGGTCCCCAAACCGGACATCCGGCTCCTGCAAAATTCGAGCTTATCATAAATTCAGATAGATATGTTACGCAGGTGATTGATTTCAATTTTCAATTCTCAATTTTCAATTTCTTCTTACCTTTGCGGTCCGAATGGAGGAGAGCGTAAAACATATCAGGATTGCGGACTTCAATTATGAGCTGCCGGACGAGCGGATTGCCAAGTTTCCGTTGGCTGAGAGGGACAGCTCTAAGTTGTTACTTTACAGGCATGGGGAGGTTACAGAGGATGTGTTCCGTAACTTGCCGCAGTATCTGCCGGCAGGGGCTCTGATGGTGTTCAATAACACTAAGGTTATTCAGGCGCGGCTGCATTTCCGCAAAGAGGCAACCGGTGGGCCTAAATCTACGGGGGCTCTGATTGAGATTTTCCTTCTGGAACCGGCTGATCCGAGTGATTATCAGGTAATGTTTACTCAGACCTCATCTTGCAGCTGGTATTGTCTGGTTGGTAACCTTAAGCGGTGGAAGGAGGATACTCCGGTTTTGCGCAGCACCGTTCAGGTGGGTGACAAGACGGTTACGCTTACGGCTCAGCGTGGGCCGATGCATGGTACCAGCCACAGGATTGACTTTAAGTGGGACGGCGGTGTCAGTTGGGCTGAACTGCTTGAGGCTGCGGGTGAGATTCCTATTCCTCCATACCTGAATAGGGCATCGCAGGAGAGTGACAAGACTACATACCAGACCGTATATTCCAAGATTAAAGGTAGCGTTGCGGCTCCTACTGCAGGCTTGCATTTTACGGAGCGGGTGCTCCGTGATCTGGATGCTCACGGGATTGACCGCGAGGAATTGACCCTTCATGTGGGTGCGGGTACTTTCCGGCCGGTGAAATCGGAAGAGATCAGTGGGCATGAGATGCATACTGAGTTCATCGCTGTGCGTCGCAGTACCATTGAGAAACTGATTGCACATGGCGGTGAGGCTATTGCAGTGGGCACTACATCGGTCCGCACCATTGAGAGCCTCTATTATATTGGTGTTTTTCTGAGCACTCATCCTGATGCAACAGAGGATGAGATGCATGTGAACCAGTGGACTCCGTATGAGACATATCCCACAATGAGTTCGGTTGACGCTTTACAGCATATTTTGAATTATCTGGACCGCCACAGTCTGGAGGTCCTCAAGACCAGCACCCAGATAATCATTGCTCCGGGCTACAAGTACCATATTGTGAAGATGATGGTCACCAATTTCCATCAGCCGCAAAGCACGCTGTTGCTGCTTGTATCGGCCTTTGTAAACGGAGACTGGAAAACAATATACCGCTACGCCCTAAGCCACAACTTCCGCTTCCTCAGTTACGGCGATTCCTCTCTGCTTATTCCTTGACAGTTGCCTAATAGATTTGATATCCCGGACTGTAATAATCAGAGAACAGTTTCTTTATCAATTTGTTGACAACGGAATAATCTGTTGGCTTGTTATCGTTTACAAAGACAGTATTATGGTAAACAACACAATCATCTCTTGTGTCTATTAATGCCACATTCAATGTCAATGATCCCTTGTAAGGCATAGGTACGTAAACCATGGTTCCCAGTGTGATAATACCTGTCAATACTGCTGCAACAACGCTTAAAGCCTCTGCTTTTCTGTAATTGCCTTGACTACGCTCAAACCCGGTTCCCCAGACTATCATCCCAAACCTGTGCCCGGTGCTTTCAATAAGGGAATCCATTAATACCGGAACTGGAACTCTATATCTGTCAACTCCTTTGGCTTCCTGAAAGGAACGCATGAATGATTTGCAGGAAAGCAAGGTGGCATCATCCTTAATACTTATGGTGTCAGTAACAGGAACCCAATAATTCTCAGCTATTATAGCTTCTTTGATCAATTGTGCAGATGCGTATGATAAGGGTTCGCTATAGTAGGTATCCTTTTTGTTCTCTATTGATTGTATCTCTGCATACGGTTCAATCATCATTACGTTCACAACATCTGCCGGCCCTACACTGACAGGAGGAACATCTACTGTACCTACCGAACCGCATGATACCATAAACAAGGCCGATAATAATACGGTGGTTATATATATCAAGCCACTTCTCCTTAAGAATGTTCCCTTACTCATTGTCTCCTATTATTATGTGTGCCATTCATCATATTTGCAGCAAAATTAGGGTTAATTGTAATAATACAGTGTGCTTATTTGTGCTATTTCCGTTCTTCAGGCGTTTTTTGTGTCTAATCATAGTACACAAAATAGGAAGGAGTGTGCATTTGCTCCCTTTTTGTCTTGTGGTAAACCTGAGTGAGGCGGCCTAATGAAGTATCTTTGCAATCCCCAAAAAGAGATTGTTATGGATAGACCTACTGTAGCTCTGATGTATGATTTTGACGGTACTCTTTCTCCGTCTTACATGCAGGAGTATGACTTTATGGATGCAATAGGGCTCACAGATAAGGAGTCATTCTGGAAGGCATCTCACGGACTGGCCGAAAGGCAGCAGTCCAGCACAATTCTGGCCTATATGAAGCTGATGGTGGATAAGGCCAAGGAGAACGGTATCAGCATACGCCGACAGCAGTTCGTGGAGTTTGGCCGCGGAATAGGATTCTTTCCGGGAGTGGAGCAGTGGTTTGAGCTGATAAACCGCAAAGGCGATGAGATGGGAGTAAACGTAGAGCATTACATAATTTCATCGGGCCTGAAGGAACTCATTGAGGGAACATCTATCGCCAAGTACTTTAAGCAGATATACGCATGCTCATTCATGTATGAGAACGATGCTGCAGTATGGCCTGCGGTGGCTGTGGATTTCACATCCAAGACACAGTTCATTTTCATGATAAACAAAGGCATACATGAAATCTGGAACAATGCCCAGATCAATGACTCCATGCCCGATGAAGGCCGCCCGGTACCTTTCCAGAACATGATTTACCTGGGTGATGGAGAGACCGATATACCCAGCATGCGCATAGTAAAGACCGAAGGTGGTCACTCTATAGCCATATACAAGCCCGGTAATGAGTCCAGCCGCGCTCAAGCCCGTAATCTGGTACACAGATGCCGCGTGAATTTTGCCTGCCCAGGAGACTACCGTGAGGGTAGTGAACTCTATAATGCCGTGATAGCCACTATCGCAAAGGTCAAAACAGACTCCGATTTCCATTACCTTGAACGCCGCAACCAAAAGTCCATGCTAGAGGACTAAAAGGCGTTCGACGTTTAGGGTCCGGAGAGGTCCGGAGTAGCCTCGGAACGTTGCGTCCTAAAACCGGATACTCGGCGGAGTTTACAAAATGAGAAAGACTGTGCATTTACCCCCTTTTTGAAGCTTAGTAAAACCGCCCATCGCACCGTTAATCCCTATCTTTGCAGCCTCTATGGATAAATTCAACATAATAGTTCTGGCAAAGCAGGTGCCCGATACCCGTCAGGTGGGTAAGGACGCCATGAATGCCGACGGTACGATTAACCGTGCCGCACTTCCGGCAGTGTTCAACCCGGAGGACCTCAATGCTCTGGAACAGGCCCTTGCCATCAAGGACCGTTTTCCCGGCAGTACAGTGACCATGCTCACAATGGGTCCTGAGAGAGCAAAAGAGATAGTGATGGAGGGCGTATATCGCGGAGCCGACGGTGGTTACCTGCTTACAGACCGTTTGTTTGCAGGAGCCGATACCCTGGCAACATCATACGCCCTTTCAACTGCAATACGCAAGATAGGCAAGTACGATATTATTATAGGTGGCCGTCAGGCCATTGACGGTGATACCGCCCAGGTTGGCCCGCAGGTGGCCGAGAAACTTGGCCTGAACCAGATAACCTACGTTGAAGAGGTGCTGGATATGGACAGTAAGAGTGTGACTGTAAAGCGCGTCATAACCGGAGGTGTGGAGACCGTGAAGGCTCCGCTGCCCTGCGTACTGACCGTGAACGGAAGCGCCGCCCCCTGCCGCCCGCGCAATGCCAAGCTGTTGATGGGCCGCAAGAACTATGAGGTTCCCGCATGGACCGTGGCCGATGTAAACGCCGATCCCGCCAAGTGCGGACTGTCAGGTTCACCCACCAAGGTAAAGAAGATTGAGAACATAGTATTCCAGGCTAAGGAGAGCAAGCGTTACGGTGACAGCGATGCCGATATTGCCGCTCTTGTAGATGAACTGGCCGTTAACCATATAATAGGATAAGCCATGAACAGCGTATTTGTATATTGTGAACTGGAAGGGGCTCAGGTGGCTCCGGTCAGTCAGGAACTGCTTACAAAGGGCCGTTCATTAGCTAATCAGCTGGATGTTCAGCTTGAGGCAATTGCCGCAGGCAGTAACCTTAAGGGAATTGAGAACCAGATACTCCAGTACGGAGTCGATGTACTGCACATATTTGATGACAAGTGCCTGGCGCCTTATACCACAGCACCTCATTCAGCAATATTGGTCAAGCTGTTCCAGGAGGAGCAGCCGCAGATTGCACTGATGGGCGCAACGGTCATCGGCCGTGACCTGGGTCCCAGGGTTTCATCGGCACTGGGCAGCGGACTTACCGCCGATTGCACCAACTTGGAGATTGGAGAGTATGAGGACAAGAAGACCGGTCAGGTTTATGAGAATCTGCTCTATCAGATACGTCCTGCATTCGGTGGCAACATCATTGCAACTATCGTCAACCCCGACCATCGTCCCCAGATGGCAACCGTACGTCAGGGTGTGATGAAGAACGAGCCTTGCGGCAAGGGTAAGGCAGAGATAAAGAACCACAAGGTAAGCGATTACGTGAGCGTAGCCGATATGGCCGTGAGCGTGATAGACCGCCATATGCAGAAGCCGTCACATCATCTGGATACCGCCAGCATCGTAGTGGCCGGTGGTTACGGAATGGGCAGCCGTGAGGGCTTTGAGATGCTTTACAAGCTAGCCGATGCCCTGCACGCAGAGGTTGGTGCAAGCCGTGCCGCAGTGGATGCCGGTTTTGTGGATCATGACCGCCAGATAGGTCAGACCGGTATAACCGTAAGGCCAAAGCTTTATATTGCCTGCGGTATATCGGGCCAGATCCAGCATATAGCAGGTATGCGTGAGAGCAGCCTGATCATGTCAATAAATCAGGATCCTGATGCCCCCATCAACGCCATCGCCGATTATGTAATTACAGGCCGCGTTGAGGATGTGATTCCCAAACTGATCCGTCACTACAAAGAGATTTCAAAATGAACAGATATAAAGATACCCCTGAACTTGAAGCCCGCATGCACTCTCCGCTTATGGAGCGCATTGTGGAACTTAAGGAGAACTTCTACGCCGAGGCCGATAAATATGACTATGCACCTCAGAACTTTGAGGATGCAATGGACAACTACGACCGTGTGCTGGAACTTACCGGCAGCGTGTGCGATGATGTAATTGCTCCCAATGCCGAGGCTGTGGACCGCGAAGGCTCACATTGCAGCGGTGGCCGCGTACAGTACTCCCAAGGTACTGCACAGAATCTTAAGGTTATGCATCAGGCCGGTCTGTCAGGATTCGGACTTCCGCGTCAGTATGGCGGTCTGAATATGCCTGTAATCGTGTTTAGTGCAGTTAGCGAGATGCTGTCACGTGCCGATGCATCGTTCCAGAACGTATGGGGTCTACAGTCTTGTGCCGATACCATAAACGAGTTCGGAAGCGCAGAGCAGAAGGAGAAATATCTTAAGATGGCCAGTGAGGGTGCCACCATGTCTATGGACCTGACCGAGCCCGATGCAGGTAGTGACCTGCAGAGCGTGATGCTCAAGGCAACCGAGGATGTGGAGAACGGCTGCTGGCGCCTGAACGGTGTGAAGCGTTTCATCACCAACGGTGACAGTGACATTCACCTGGTGCTGGCACGCAGCGAAGAGGGCACTACCGATGGCCGCGGCCTTTCACTTTTTATCTATGACAAGCGTAACGGCGGCGTGAATGTGCGCCGTATTGAGGATAAGATGGGTATCCACGGATCACCCACATGTGAGCTGGTGTTCAATAATGCCAAGGCAGAACTTTGTGGTGACCGCCGTCTGGGTCTTATCAAATATGTGATGTCACTTATGAATGGTGCTCGCTTAGGCATAGCCACACAGAGCGTAGGCATTCAGGATGCCGCATGGCGTGAGGCTACTGCATACGCCGCAGAGCGCCGTCAGTTTGGCCGTAACATTGACAATTTCCCGGCAGTATATCAGATGCTGGCCGTGATGAAGGCCAAGATTGAGGCTTCACGTTCACTTCTTTATGAGACTTCACGTTACGTGGATATATACAAGTCACTTGATGCCATCGCTAAGGTGCGTACACTCACCCCAGAGGAGCGTCAGGAGAGCAAGCGTTACAGCCGTCTGGCCGATGCTCTCACTCCTATATCCAAGGGTATGACAAGTGAGTTTGCCAACCAGAACACTTATGACAGCATACAGATTCACGGAGGTTCAGGTTTTATGCGTGACTATGCCTGCGAGCGCCTGTACCGTGATGCACGTATCACCTCAATCTATGAGGGTACCACACAGCTTCAGGTTGTAGCTGCATTGCGTTATGTAACCAGCGGCGTCTATTCACAGTTCGTGAAGGATATGCTTGCCACACTGCCTGACTCAGAGAGCAAGGCTGTAATCAGCGCAATGGTGGAGAAGCTGGATTCCATGACCGCTCATGTGATGGAACTTAAGGAGACAGAGTTGACCGATTTCTGCGGACGCCGTCTTATGGAAAGTGCTGCTTACTGCGTGATGTGCACTCTGCTGTTGCGTGACTCAATCGAGACTCCTGACCTGTTCGACAAGTCACTCAAGGTATTCCTGGACTATGCTGTCTCACAACTGGAAGGTCATTATACCGCAGTGATGTCATGGACTCCTGAAAGCATGGAGTATTACAAATAATGAGTATTTTTGTGCCAGGAAAAAAATTCTTGTGCACAACGATAACAGTGACATACTGAAAAGTGAGCTTAGGTATAAGCGGATGACGGAGACACCTGTTCCGCGTCTGGTGCTCAGTCTGGCTGTGCCCACTATAATCAGTATGTGCATATCGGCCATCTACAATATTGTTGATTCATGGTTTGTGGGCCACATCAGCACCGTTGCCACGGCAGGTGTAGGTGTGGCTTTCGCTTATCAGTCACTCATTCAGGCTACCGGTTTCTTCTTTGGACACGGGTCCGGCAATTACATGTCCCGTGCGCTTGGTGCGCGTGATACAGAGGGTGCAGGCAAGATGGCTGCTACGGGATTCCTGTCAGCATTCCTGATGGGACTGCTGTTCATGGCGCTGGGACTTTGTTTCATGACACCCCTTTCGCGGTTGCTTGGCGCAACTCCTGATGTAGTGCCTTACTCCAATGCTTACCTCAAGTGGATTCTCATAGCCACGCCATTCCTTGTGTCGCAGATGACTCTGAACAACCAGTTGCGTCTGCAGGGCAATGCCATGCTGGCCATGATAGGTATTGCTGCCGGTGCGGTGCTGAACATATTTTTTGACTGGTTGCTGATAAACCGTCTGGATATGGGTGTAAGCGGTGCATCTCTGGCTACACTGATAAGCCAGTTCATATCCTGGTGCCTGTTGCTGTGGGCCACGTTCTTTGAGGGGAACGTGCATATTCGCCTACGCAACTTTGCACCCACATTGGACCGTTTCCGTGAGATAGGGGCAGGCGGGTTGCCATCGCTGATGCGACAGTCGCTTTCCAGCATATCGGCCATTTGTATGAACTGGGCTGCTGCAATTTATGCGCTTGACGGACAGGAGGCTTCAACAATAGCCGCTTTTACTGTTGTGGCCAGGGTTATGCAGACCGCGATGGCCGTGATTCTGGGCGTGGGCCAGGGATTCCAGCCTGTTTGCGGATTCAACTGGGGTGCCAAGCGGTATGGTCGGGTAAGGGAATCATATCTATTTACCATAGGTATGTGTGTGGTAATCCTGCTGGTAACATCCGCTCTTGGTTGGATATTCGCTCCGGAGATAATATCATTCTTCCGTGATGAGGACCCGGAACTTATAAGAATAGGAACTACCGTTCTGCGCTGGCAGTGCGTGGCATTCCCGCTGGTGGGCTTGACCACTCCCACAAACATGCTGTTGCAGAACATACGCCGTACGGGCAAGGCTACCCTGCTGGCTATGAGCCGACATGGATTCGCGTTCTATCCCACGCTTTTCATACTGCCTGCCATTTGGGGCCTGAAGGGGCTTGAGGCTACTATGGCTACTGCCGATGTTCTGACATTTGCACTGGCCCTGCCGTTTGCAATAGGCATGATACGGGAACTTTCGGCACGCGAAAAAGGCACTTTCCAAGAAAGAAGTTAACTTTGCGACATGGAACAGTCATTCACTGACATGCTGGCGTTGCTTAAGCAGCTTATATCCACTCCGTCAGTAACACGGAGTGAGCAGGAGGCATCGGCCATACTCAAGGCCGATATGGTCCGTCATGGCTATACTCCTAAGGAGATTGGACTTAACCTGCTGCTTTACGGCCATTCATATAATCCTGCCAAACCAACACTGCTGCTTAATAGCCATATTGATACTGTAAAGCCTGTGGCAGGGTGGACCAAAGACCCGTTCACGCCTGTTGAGGAGGATGGAAAACTGTACGGTTTGGGCAGTAACGATGACGGTGCAGGGCTTGTGTCACTGCTATATGCTTTCTATCAGCTTGACAGCAAGGAGCAACCTTATAATCCTCTGTTTCTTGCAACAGTCGAAGAGGAGGTGAATGGTATTGGAGGAATGAAACTGGCTGTAAAGGAACTTCCGCACATTGATGTGGCGCTTATAGGTGAGCCTACCGGCATGCAGCCTGCAATAGCAGAGAAGGGTCTGATGGTGCTTGATTTTACCGTTCACGGCAAGTCGGGCCACGCTGCACGCAACGAGGGTATAAATGCACTTTATCGTGCCACGGAACTTATAGAGAAATTGCGTGGATTTAGATTTGACAAGGTATCGGAACTGCTTGGGTCTGTCAAGTTTACCATAACAATGATTAACGCAGGTACACAGCACAATGTGATTCCTGATGTATGCACATTCACTGCCGATGTACGCACAAATGAGTTATACTCCAACCGCGAGGTGTTTGATATGATATGTGCCGTGCTGCCGGAGTGGTGTGAGGTAAAGGCGCGCTCGTTCAACCTTAATTCATCAAGGATAGACGTGAATCATACCATAATATGCAAGGCTGTGAGCATGGGGCTGGTTCCTTATGGGTCGCCTACATTGTCTGACCAGGCTGTCCTGGACTGCCCGTCATTCAAGATGGGTCCTGGTGAATCCTCACGTTCACATACTGCGGATGAGTTTATATATATTTCAGAACTTGAACAGGCTGTGCCCGAATATCTGAAATTGCTTGACGGATTGTACGTTGGCGAATAATTATACGGATTTCTGCAGAACATAACCCTATAAAGTGTTATAAACTGCAAATTTCTTTTAAATACTTTTCAAAAATATACAAAGTAAAAAATAAAGAATATCTTTGTATCGCGATTGCAAAACGGCGTGTCCGTGGAGCGATTGCCACAAAAGAAAGATAGTCCTTTTTATAAATATCATTGGGTTTCGTTTGATGTGAATCACGCGCCGCCAAAAAAGAGAAGAGATACTTAGGTAGCTCTTCTTTTTTTATTATTTTTACGCCAAACAAAAAAACTATGGTTATGGAAAGCGGATACGCCGACGGTATAAGCCGTATAGAGATCAACTCCCTTTGGGGCAGGAAACATATTGTTTGGAACCTTCGTCCCGATGTGAACATTCTGAGCGGTGTGAACGGTACGGGGAAAAGTACCATTCTTAACAAGACTGTAGCCCGTCTGGATTATCTGGCAGGCGAGAGCCAGGATGAGACGCCCGAAGTACAGATAGACTATTTTCCTGATGGTACATCCAAGATCAAGTATGACGTGATCCGCAGCATTGACCGTCCGCTCATGCACAGTAACCTGCTTGAGAAGATGAGTGACAAGAGCGTTGTGTCGGAACTTGACTGGCAGCTATATAAGTTGCAGCGCAGGTATCTGGACTATCAGGTCAATATAGGTAACCGCACCATCCAGCTCCTTACGTCGGGCGATCCCGAGAAACTTAGGGAGGCGCAGGAGATATCGGCTCCCAAAATCAGGTTCATGGACTTTATGGACGAGCTGTTCGTTGATACGGGCAAGAAAATAATACGTACCAGCAACGAGATTCTGTTTGACCAGTTTGGAACGACGTTGCTGCCTTATAACCTGTCATCGGGCGAAAAGCAGTTGCTTGTGATAATGCTTACCACTCTTGTCCAGGATATGACTCCCGGAGTGCTGCTTATGGATGAACCGGAGATATCGCTGCATATTGAATGGCAGCAGCAACTGATTCAGCGTGTACGTTCACTTAATCCGAATGTGCAGATAATCGTTACCACTCATTCGCCGGCACTTATAATGGACGGCTGGATGGATTCCGTGTTTGACGTTGAGGATATAACCGTAAAGTGAGGGCTGTCCAGCTATGAAGAGGCTTACGGACAATATTAATTCACGTTATTTCGAGGCTGCAGACAAACTTCTGCCCAGCAGGCGCAGGGGGCGAATCGTGGCGTTTGTGGAGAGCTATGACGATGTCTCTTTCTGGCGTCTGCTGCTGGATGAGTTTGAGACTCCGGAACGCTATTTCCAGATAATGCTTCCTAACAAGGGTGGACTGACAAAAGGCAAGAAATCAGCCTTGCGTTCATGCATTGAGCATAACGGCCTGGGCAAGAACCTGATTGCATGTGTTGACAGTGACTATGACTGGCTGCTTCAGGGTGTAACCCAGACATCTAGGGAGATTATATCCAATCCATACGTAATCCAGACCTATACATACGCCATTGAGAACTACCAGTGCTGGTCGGGCAGCCTGCACCAGGTTTGCGTGCAGTGTACGCTCAACGACCATCGTCTGATAGATTTCCCTGCGTTTATGGAGCTCTATTCAAAGGCTGTATATCCGCTGTTTGTGTGGAACGTATGGTTTTATAGGAAGAAACTGCACAATCAGTACAGCATGCAGGACCTGAACATAGACATCAGGCTCAAGAATGTGGATGTGAACCGTCCGCAAGGGGTGCTGATAGGCGTGACGGAAAGGGTTTCACATAAGGTCCGCTGGATGGAGAATCACTATCCGGAGGCAATCCCGGAAGTAACTGAACTGCGCAAGGAACTGACAGCTATGGGCGTGACAGAAAACGAGACATACCTGTTCCTTCAAGGGCATCATCTTGTGGAGAACGTGATTATGAAACTGCTCTTGCCTGTATGTACAGCGTTGAGGCAGGAACGTGAGGCTGAGATACGCCGCTACGCAGTCCACAACCAGCAATACCGCAATGAGATCAGTGCATACCAGCATAGTCAGATGAGCCTGGCCGAGGCTCTGCGCAAGAATACGCATTACAGGGATTGTGCGCTTTATCAGCGTATGCGTGACGATATGCGCGCGCTTTTATCTATGCTTCCAGAAGGAGGGGGTCAGGATAAGCAGGACACTGAAAACCTCAAGTCGGCCAATCAGCATCAGGAAGGTTGAGAACCATTTGCCTATTACCGGCATGTCACTCCATGGTATGTTGCAGCCGTGGTCGCCGATAGTAAGGCCGATATTGCTCAGGCATGAAAGCGATATGCCGTATGCTTCGGCTATATCTATCCCTATGGCCAGGTAGAAAAACCAGCCTAAAAATACCAGTGCAAAGAAGAATATGCTGAATGTGAGAACACTTTGCCTGGTGGCTGGCGGTATGACTTTACCACTGACACGCACAGGCAATACTGCGTTTGGATGCAGTATGCGGTTGAACTCGTTGCGCATGGACTTGAACAGGATGGCAATACGGATGGATTTCATTCCTCCCGATGTGGAGCCTGCGCAGGCACCGAAATAGAATCCCAATCCCAGCAGCATCCATACGAACGGAGGCCATTGCGTGTAATCGGTAGTGGTGAATCCGGTTGTGGTAATAATGGCTGTTACATGGAACAGGGCGTTACGTATGGAGGCGGAACCGTTGTATGGGGTAGAAACATAGAGGCTGATGGCCACGATTGCCGTAAATATCAGCGTAATGGAGAGGTACCATTTAAACTCTGTATCTTCAAAAAGCTTACCAATCTTGCCGCGGAACGCCACAAAGAACAGCAACCCGTAGTTGATTCCGGAAAGGAACATGAATATGGTGATGACATACTCTATGCTGTGGGAGTTGTAGAATGCTATGCTTGCATTCTTGGTGGAGAATCCTCCCGTTGCTGCAGTACAAAGGGCATGGTTGACGCTGTCAAACACTCCCATTCCGCAGAATCTGAGACATACCGCACAAAGAATGGTTATCAGTACATAGACGGTTATTATCCAGCGGCCGCTGACACTGATCCTGGGGTGTAGCTTGCCGCGTTTGGGGCCTATTGCCTCGGCAGCAAAAAGCTGGACCTCACCGACTCCGAAAATAGGCAGTACGGCAACCGTGAAGAATACTATCCCCAAACCGCCTATCCACTGGGTGAGGCTGCGCCAAAACAGCAGACCGTGGGGCATTATCTCTATGTCGTCCAGTATTGTGGCTCCTGTAGTGGTAAATCCCGATATGGTTTCAAAGTATGCATCGGTAAATGATGGAATGAAGCCACTGATGTAGTAGGGCAAGGAACCGAATATTGAGAACAGCACCCAGCTTACCGCCACTACGATATAGCCGTCACGGCGGGTCATGCCACTCTCCTTGTGGCGGGCGCTCTTGCCTATCATCATCAGGGTCATGCCGCAACATGCCGCAATGAGAGATGCCATGACAAACCCGAACAGGTCATTCTCACCATAGAACAATGGGAAGATAGTGCACAGCAGCAATATTCCTGATTCAATCAGAAGCAGGACTCCCAGTATGCGTTGTATGATCTTGAAATGTATCAATTAAAATACTTTTCTATGGTTTTTATCATTCCTTCCAGACAGAATACCACTACGTGGTCACCCGGAAGTATCTGAGTGTTGCCGGTTACAATGAGAGCCTCCTTGTTGCGGATAAGTCCGCCTATGGTTACTCCGCGAGGCAGTGAGATATCCTTGACGGGGTTGCGGGTAATCTTTGCGTTCTCCTTGACGTTGAACTCGGCTACATCGGCATTGGCAAAGGTTAGGCACTTTACGTTGGTTACATCGGCATCGAGCATCATCTGGTATATATGGCTGGCGGCAATCTTCTTTTTGTTTATGACTGTTCCGATATCCAGTTTCTCTGCCATGTTGATGTAATCTATGTTCTCAACCTCGGCGATGGTCTTGGTCACCCCGAAGCGTTTTGCGGCCAGGCAGGCCAGGATGTTGGTTTCGGAGTTGTCGGTCAGGGCCACGAATGCTTCGGTATGCTGGATGCCCTCGCTCAAGAGCAGGCTTGGGTCACGTCCGTCGCCGTTTATTATCATTACCTTGTCATCAACCTTCTCGGTAAGGGCGTTGCATTTTGCCAGATCGCTCTCGATGATCTTGAGGTTCATGTAATCCGGCATAAGTTGGGCTGTGCGCACTGCAATACGGCTGCCGCCCATGATTATCACATCACGTACATCCGGCAACTCCTCCTTACCGGCAATACGGCGGATATGGGGTATATGCTTTTTCATGGTCATGAAATAGACCAGGTCTCCTGCCTGCATGGTATCGGCTCCGCTTGGTATAATGGTAACCCCTTCACGCAGTATTGCCACTATGTGATAGGGTAGTTCTATGCCAAGTTCAGCCAAAGGCTTGTTCAGGATCTGTGCGTTGTCACGCAGCTTTATACCCATCATGACCAATGCACCTCCGGCAAATTCCCACCATTGACGTATCCAGCTTAGCTTCATGCCATCCACGATGTCCTTGGCTGCCAGCAACTCCGGATAGATGAGAGAGTCAACTCCGATGCCGGTAAAGAACTCCTTGTTCTTGGGTTGGAGATACTCGTAGTTGTTGATGCGTGCAACTGTTTTCTTGGCTCCCAGGCTGTGAGCCAGTTGTGCGGAAATCAGGTTACGGCTTTCATCGGTGGTTACAGCCACAAAGAGGTCTGCGCTGCCGGCACCGGCTTCTTTCAGTCCGTGGAACGATACGGGTGATTCCTGTATGGTCAGGAGATCGAAACTGGAGTCCAGACGGCTCAGTTTCTCCGGACTTTCATCTATCAGGATTATGTCCTGGTTCTCACCTGCCAGAAGCTTGGCCAGATGGATTCCAACATTTCCTGCTCCTGCAATTACGATTTTCATTGTTCTGTCTGTTTTGTTCCTGAAGTCTGCTCATGCAGTGCGCTGATAACTGCATCCTCGTCAATGTGGCAAAGGTGCAGGAGTTGAGGCGTGGAGCCGTGTTCGATGAAACGGTCGGGCAATCCTAATCGCCTTATTGTGGGAGCAAAGCTGTTCTCTGCCATGAATTCCATTACGGCAGAACCCAGTCCGCCTGTCAATGTGCCGTTCTCAATGGTTATTATGCGGCTGAATTTCTTTCCTACCTCCGAAAGTATCTTTGTATCTATGGGCTTTAGGAAACGCATGTCATAAAGTGCTGCGGTCAACCCGCTTTCTTTCTCCCATGTCTGTATGGCGTGTTCTGCCAGGTTGCCTATGGGACCTATGGAGAGCACCGCCACGTCATTTCCGTCCTTTATCTTGCGTCCGGTTCCTACAACTACGGGCTCAAAAGGCTTGCGCCAGTCTGTGAGAATGCCGTGTCCGCGGGGGTATCGGATTACAAACGGGCCCTGGTCGGGCAGTTGGGCGGTGTACATCAGGTTGCGCAACTCAATCTCGTCATACGGTGAGGCTATGGTCAGGTTGGGGATAGGGCGCAGGAAAGCCAGGTCAAAGGCTCCATGGTGCGTGGGACCATCCTCACCTACAAGTCCGGCCCTGTCCAGACATATTACTACATTCAGTTTCTGGATGGCAATGTCATGTATCAGGTTGTCGTATGCGCGCTGCATGAATGACGAGTAGATGTTACAGAAAGGCATCATGCCCTCCTTGGCCAGGCCACCGGAGAATGTAACCGCATGCCCTTCGGCTATGCCTACATCAAAGCAGCGGTCGGGATAGGTTCTCATGGGGATGTCCATGCTGCATCCTATCGGCATGGCGGGAGTTATGCCGATTATCTTCCGGTTTTCGCTCATCAGCTCCTTTAATGTCTCTCCAAAAACCTCCTGGAACAGAGGTGGCTGGTCTTGGCCGCTGCCAATTATACGCTCGCCTGTAACCTTGTCAAAAAGTCCGGGGGCGTGCCATATGGCGGAATCCTTTTCGGCAGGCTCATAGCCTTTACCCTTTATGGTCTTTATATGCAGCAGCTTGGGTCCGTGCATATTCTTGATATTGGACAGGATGCGTACCAGATTCTCTACATTATGCCCGTCAACAGGTCCGAAATAGCGTATGTCCATACCCTCGAACATGTTGTTCTGGTGCGTAAGCTTTATCTTGATACGGTTGTTGCGGCGTATTATGTTGCGGCGGCGCTGTTCGGTCATAAGTCCTAGTTTGTAAAGGACTCTGGAGACGTAATAGCGGAACTTGTTGTAGGATCGTGACGTCTGGAGCTGGGTCAGGTAACTGCGCATACCGCCCACACTCTGCGATATGCTCATGTTGTTGTCATTGAGTATGATGAGCAGATCGTTGTTTGTTATTGATGCATTATTGATACCTTCAAAAGCCAATCCTCCGCTCATGGCCCCGTCACCTATCACAGCCACTACACGCCGTGACGCGTGTCCGTTGCGTTTGTCGGCTACAGCCATACCCAATGCCGCCGATATGGAGTTTGATGCATGACCGGACGTGAAGGTATCATATTCACTTTCATCGGGTGAGGGGAAAGGTTTGAGACCGCCGAACTTGCGGTTTGTACAGAAACGGTCGCGTCGGCCGGTCAGGATCTTGTGACCGTAGGCCTGATGTCCCACATCCCAGACAATGCGGTCATCGGGAGTGTTGAAAACATAGTGCAGGGCTACTGTCAGTTCAACCGTGCCCAGACTTGACCCGAAATGTCCCGGATTGTGCGAGAGCTCATCAATTATCATCTGTCTCAGTTCCTGACATACTTGAGGCAGTTGTTCAAGACTGAGTTTTTTCAGGTCTTTAGGTGAATCAATGCTCTTAAGCAATCCGTTTTCAGTTATGTCTGCATCAACGCTGTCCATCCTCAGTTTGGGTTGTTCAAACGGCAAATGTACCATTTTTCGGGTGAATAATCTATCTTTTTTTTTAAAATAAGGTTGTTTTTTGACTGTCTTTACAAGGTTGGACCGAATATATTGACACTTTATCGGATTTATGGCTATCTTTGACATTCAAGTTAGAATCTTGTGAAATGACATATACGATTGATGATATAGCATCCGTGACAGGAGCGGAGAGACACGGTTTCTGCCCGGCATCCATATCATGGCTTCTTACAGACAGCCGTTCATTGTGCTTTCCTGCCGAAACCCTGTTCTTTGCCCTCAAGACCAAACGCAATGACGGACATAACTATATTCGTGAGCTGTACAAAAGAGGTGTAAGGAATTTTGTAGTCAGTTATCTGCCTGATAATATGGGGGATTATCAGGAATCAAATTTCCTGCTTGTCAAAGATACACTTGCAGCCTTGCAGGCTCTAGCCGCTGCACACCGTAAAAAATTTGACATACCTGTGGTGGGCATAACCGGCAGCAACGGCAAGACAATGATAAAGGAGTGGCTGTATCAGTTGCTTGAGCCTGACTATGCCGTGACACGTTCTCCCAGGAGCTATAACTCACAGATAGGAGTGCCGTTGTCGGTTTGGCTGTTGAACAAACAGTCCGAGATAGGTATTTTTGAGGCCGGCATATCAAAGAAAGACGAGATGGGCCAGTTGTGGAAGATCATCAAGCCTACCATAGGCGTGATTTCAAACATAGGACTTGCCCATCAGGAGAACTTCCAGTCTCTTCAGGACAAATGTGTTGAGAAACTGAAACTGTTCCGGGATTGTGACGTGGTGATTTACAATTGTGATAATGACCTGATCCAGAGTTGCGTAGATAAATCGATTATAACTGCCCGAGAGATTGCATGGTCCCGCAAGGATCAGGACAAGCCTCTCTTCATATCATCGGTCGTAAAAGGCCAGGACTCCACCGAGATAACATACCGGTATATAGGTCTGGAGAATAAGTTTACAATCCCGTTCATTGATGATGCCTCGATAGAGGATGCTTTGCACTGTCTTGCAGTATGCATTTACCTTATGGTTCCGCCCAAAAAGATAACCAAGCGGATGGCCGGACTTGAGCCGCTTGCCATGCGTCTGGAAGTAAAGGACGGCAAGCAAGGGTGCATAGTGATAAATGACAGTTACAATTCCGATATTTCATCGTTGGGAATAGCTCTTGACTTTATGGCACGGCGTCAGGATGACAAGTCAAGGGGGCGTACACTCATTCTCTCGGACATACTCCAGTCGGGCTGGTCAGTCCATGAACTCTACAGGAGGGTGGCACAGTTGGCTGAGAGCCGTGGCATAACCAAGCTGATAGGTATAGGCGAGGATATTTCATCCGAGGAAAAGCGGTTTGACATTCAGGAGAAGCATTTCTTCAACACTACCGATGATTTCCTGAAATCGGATCTGATGAAGAGATTCCATAACGAGCTTATCCTTATCAAAGGTGCCAGGATGTTTGAGTTTGACAGGATAGCCGAAAGGTTGGAACTGAAAGTGCATGAGACGATACTGGAGGTCAATCTTCAGGCTATTGCCGATAATCTGAACCGTTATCGCGGAATGCTTAAGCCTGATACGGGAATTGTGTGCATGGTCAAGGCATCGGCCTACGGATCCGGGGCTATAGAGGTGGCCAAGACTCTCCAGGACAGGCAGGTGGATTATCTGGCCGTGGCTGTGGCCGATGAGGGCGCTGAACTGCGAAAGGCTGGCATAACCACCAATATCATGGTGATGAATCCGGAGCGCACATCGTTCAATACCCTGTTTGACCATAAGCTGGAACCTGAGGTTTACAGCTTCCATCTGCTGGATATGATAATCCGTGCTGCCGAGCATAACGGAGTGACTAATTTCCCCATACACATAAAGATAGACACTGGCATGCATCGTCTGGGATTCGCCCCTGACGATATGCCTGAACTGGTACACCGTCTGCAAAAGCAGACCGCCGTCATTCCCTGCTCGGTGTTCTCCCATTTTGTGGGCAGTGACAGCAGTGAATTTGATGACTTTACCAAACTCCAGATTGAGCGTTTCAATCAGGCTGCCGATGAGTTGCAGGCCGCTTTCAAGCATCATATACTGCGTCACATCTGCAACTCGGCAGGAATAGAGAGATTTCCCGATGTCCATTATGACATGGTACGTCTGGGGCTGGGCCTTTACGGTATAAATCCGCTTGACAATCAGCCTCTTGAGACTGTCTGTACACTCAAGACAACCATACTCCAGATCCGTGACTTGGAACCCGGCGAGACCGTGGGCTACAGCCGTAAGGGTAAGATAACCAGGCACTCACGCATAGCGGCCATTCCTATAGGTTATGCCGACGGACTGGACCGCCATCTGGGTAATGGCAAGGCTTACTGTCTGGTGAACGGTCAGAAAGCTTATTATGTGGGTAACATATGTATGGATGTATGCATGATTGACGTTACGGACATTGACTGCCAGGAGGGTGACAGCGTGGAGATTTTCGGTCCCAACCTGCCGGTTCATGTACTGTCTGATATATTGGGAACAATCCCGTATGAGATTATTTCAACGGTTTCCATACGCGTCAAGCGCGTTTATTATACTGAATAACTAACCTGAAACAAATATGACAACTGCTAAATCAACAACATCTCAGCGGATGACAAATTTCCGCTGGGTATTGTGCGCCCTTCTGTTTGTGGCCACAACAGTCAATTACCTGGACCGTCAGGTACTGTCACTGACATGGAAAGACTTCATTTCGGCCGATTTCCATTGGACCGACAGCCAGTACGGTTCAATAACCGGATTCTTCTCAATTTTCTATGCTGTAGCCTGCCTTTTCAGCGGCAAGTTCATTGACTGGCTGGGAACCCGCAAAGGTTATCTGTGGGCCATATTCATCTGGTCGGTAGGTGCCTGCATGCATGCGGCTTGCGGATGGGCCTCATTGAAATGGGCCGGAATACCTACTATGGAGGCTGCCCGTAACTCGGCCGATGTAATGTTGATCATTTCTACCGTATCGGTCTATATGTTCATATTCTGTCGTGCAGTGCTGGCACTTGGTGAATCAGGAAACTTCCCCGCCGCGATCAAAGTTACGGCCGAATATTTCCCCAAGAAGGACCGCGCATTCGCTACATCCATCTTCAATGCGGGTGCATCGGTGGGAGCTCTTGCAGCGCCTGCGTGCATTCCGCCATTGGCTGCCAAGTGGGGCTGGGAAATGGCTTTTATTATAATCGGTGCTCTGGGCTTTGTCTGGATGTTCTTCTGGTTCGGACTCTATCAGAAACCTGAAAAATCCAAGTTCGTGAACCAGGCTGAGTTGGAATATATCCATCAGGATGATGCCGCCGAGTTGGCTGCCGTCAAGGCTGCCGAGCCTCAGAAGGAGGAGAAATCAATTCCTTTCTTCAAATGTTTCACATTCCGCCAGACATGGGCGTTCATCTGCGGCAAGTTCTTTACCGACGGCGTATGGTGGTTCTTCCTGTTCTGGGCTCCCGCTTACTTCAGTGACCAGTATGGCTACCGCTCAGATTCCAAGGAGGCTATCATGCTTATTTTCGTACTCTATCTGATTGTGACCGTAGTGAGCATAGGTGGCGGTTATCTGCCCAAGCTGTTTGTAGAGAAAAAGGGTATGGAACCGTATTCGGGCCGTATGAAAGCTATGCTGATATTTGCATTCTTCCCCTTGCTGGCCCTTTTTGCACAGCCTCTGGGCAAGTACAGCGCATGGTTCCCTGCAATCATAATAGGTCTGGCCGGCGCAGGACATCAGGCATGGTCGGCTAATCTCTACTCAACCATAGGCGACATGTTCCCCAAGTCAACCATCGGCACCATCACCGGTGTGGGAACTACTATGGGCGGTTTGGCATCATTTATGATCAACAAGGGTGCAGGTATGCTCTTTACTAAGAGCGCCGCTCTGGGATCGGCATTCACCTTCCTGGGCTTTGAGGGCAAGGAGGCCGGCTATATGATTGTATTCTGCATCTGTGCAGTAGCTTATCTTGTAGGCTGGACCGTAATGAAACTGCTGGTTCCCAAATACAAACCCATTGTTGTTGACTGAAATAAATAATCAGCAAATACTAACCAAAACATTATTATGAGTTACAACAAACCTACAATTAAGGAGAAGATAGCATATGCCTTGGGCGATGCTGCTGCGGGTGGCATTACCTGGAAGATAATGTCCATTGCCTTTCCGTTGTTTTTTACCAATGTATTCGGACTAACCTTTGCCGATGCTGCGGCGCTGATGCTCATCGCCCGTCTTTTTGATGTAGTCACAGATCCTATCATGGGCAGTCTGGCTGATCGTACCCAGTCAAAGTGGGGTACATATCGCCCCTGGCTCATTTTCGGTGCCATTCCGTTCGGACTGATATTTGCACTGCTTCTTTATACTCCTGACCTGGGTCCTGCAGGAAAACGTGTTTATGCATACGTACTATATCTTCTCATGATGGCTGTCTATACCGCGGTCAACGTGCCTTACGGCTCACTTTTAGGAGTCATGACCGATGATGACAATGAGAAAAATCAGTTCTCATCATATCGTATGGTGGGCGCCTATGCAATGGGTTTCATCACTCTGCTGTCATTCCCGTATCTCCAGAAAATGATAGGTGGAACCGATGCGCACCAGTATGCTGTACTGGGTGCTATATTCGGTATCATAGCAGCTGTCATGACATTGGTATGCGGTCTGATGACAAAAGAACGACTCAAACCCGTCAGGGCCGAGAAGTACTCACTTAGTCAGTTCGTTGACCTGTTTAAGAACAAACCCTGGATATATCTGACACTTATAGGACTCTGCACCAATTTCTTCAATGGTTTCAGGTATGCGGTGGCCGGATATATGATATCTTACTGTCTTGGCGGTGATGTTACGGTAGGCGGATTTATCATAAACTTCACGGTCCTGATGGCTTTCGGTGAAGTGACATGCATGATATTCGGTGGGATCTCTCCCAAATTCACGGCCCGCGTAGGTTCCAAACGCAAGGCGTTCATCTATGCAGCAGCCATTTGTGTGGTATTCTCGGTCGTATTCTTCTTCATACCGATGGATCCCAAGTATATCTGGCTTATGGTTGCTGTAGTAATACTAACATCGGTCGGGGTGGGTATCTACTCTCCGTTGCTGTGGTCAATGTATGCTGATGTGGCAGACTATGCAACCCAAAAGTTCGGTACTTCGAGCACAGGCCTTATCTTCTCATCTGGAACTATGGCCCAGAAACTTGGAGGAGCCATATCGGGTTCTCTGATAGCTTTGCTGCTGGGTCTTGCTGGAGCTCGTATGATTCCGGATGATTTTGGAAATCAGGTGATAGATCCCGCATCGGTCACGGATTCGGTGCGCACCATGGTTTGGTCACTGTTCTCGCTCATTCCGGCTGCAATAGCCCTGATCATGGGATGGCTGGCTTACAAGTTCCCTATAAAGAAGTGATTGCTTTCAGGACAGTTTCAGTCTAAGAATGAAATAACCGCAATCCTTAACGGACTGCGGTTATTTTTACTGTTGCTGCTGAACATGGAATTCCTATGGGAGGATTCTCCTTGCTTACGCTTACCGTTACCTGCTGAAGACTGCTGTAGGTTTCCAGCAGTGCATTGGCAATGCGTCCGGCTACGTGCTCCAGAAGCTTGGAGCGGATTTCCATCTGCTGTTTTACCACAGATGCAACCCTGGCATAGTTAATGGTATCGGAGATTGTGTCAGAATCTGTTGCTTTAGTGATGTCTGTCTCCAATTGTACCGATACTGAATACCAGGCTCCAACAACGGACTCCTGTGGTTCCACGCCATGGTAGGCATAGAACCGCAGGCCGTTGAGTGATATGGATTGTTCCCTAATAACCATATCTGTTTCCTGTATATTATCCGCAACGGGATGAGCCGCAGTTCTTGCAGATTAGGCAGCCCTCTTGATAGACCAGTGACTCTGAACCGCAGACAGAACACTTCTCGCCTTTGACGGCAGTGCCGTCCTGCACATATTTCTTGAGTGCACGCTCCACGCCGTTTTTCCAGTTGTTGATGTTCTCTGAACCCAGATCCAGTGAACCGATAAGCTTGATGCATAAGTCAATAGGCATCTGATAGCGGAGTACGCTGGATATGAGTTTGGCATAGTTCCAGTATTCCTTGTCAAACTTCTCGGACAGGCCCTCTATGGTAACTTTATAGCCGCGCTTGTTGGTGAACTGGAAATCATAGCGTTTCTTGCCGTTTTCATCAATATTCTTGATAATCCAGCCTTTCTCTACGGTCTTGGGCAGTACGATACCTTCCTCGTCATCCTGCAAACCGGTGAAAATCTCGTAAGGACGACCATCCAGGATACCCACGAATGCCACCCATTTCTCCTTGTTGTTCTGGAAACGGACAACATCGGCTTCAAGTATGCGCGGGCGGACCTCAACAACCTCACGCGGCTGGCAGTCACACGGTGCCAGAGTGGGTTCCTTGCCATCTTTCTTTTCCGGTTTCTTTTCGCTCTTGGCATCAACCAGGACGCCGTCACGTGAGCCGTCACGATATACGGTGCAGCCTTTGCAACCGCTCTTCCATGCCTCAACGTAAAGCTGGTTGACAAGGTCCTCCGATACGTCATTGGGCAGGTTGATCGTTACGCTGATAGAGTGGTCAACCCACTTCTGCATGGCACCCTGCATCTTGACCTTGTTCACCCAGTCAACATCCTGGGCTGTTGCCTTGTAGTAAGGTGAACGGGCTACCAGTTCTTCAACCTGTTCAGGGGTAAACTTCTGTGCCGGGTCAATACCGTTTACAATCATCCACTCCACAAACTTGTGGTGGAATACTATGAACTCCTCGAATGCATCGCCGTTCTCATCGGTGAATGTTATGTTGGCATTCTCATCATCACGGTTAACCTTGCGGCGACGCTTATAGACAGGCATGAATACAGGCTCAAGACCGGATGTGGTCTGAGTCATAAGGCTCACTGTGCCGGTAGGAGCTATAGTGAGGCAGGCAATGTTGCGGCGTCCGTATTTCTTCATGTCAGCGTAAAGTTCGGGATCAGCCTCCTTTATGCGCAGTATGAAGGGATTCTTCTGCTCGCGTTTCCAATCAAATATCTCAAATGCGCCACGTTCCTTGGCCATCTCTACAGATGAACGGTATGCGGCAAGGGCCAGAGTGCGCTGAACCTTCTCGGCAAAATCAGTTGCCTCATCTGTTCCATATCTGAGTCCCAGTGCAGCCAGCATGTCACCCTCGGCTGTGATGCCCACACCGGTGCGGCGTCCCATGGTACTCTTGCGCATGATTTTCTCCCACAGGCGTTTCTCGGTATGCTTGGTCTCATCATCCTCGGGGTCACTTGCTATCTTGGCCTGAATCATGTCAATCTTCTCTATTTCAAGATCTATGATATCATCCATGATGCGCTGTGCTATGGCAACATGCTTCTTGAAGAGGTCAAAGTCAAACTTAGCCTTGGGGGTAAACGGGTTCTTTACGTATGAGTAGAGGTTGATGGCAAGCAGACGGCAGCTGTCATACGGGCAGAGAGGAATCTCGCCGCAGGGGTTGGTGCTGACTGTGCGGAATCCTAAATCTGCATAGCAGTCCGGAACAGACTCACGCAGGATGGTGTCCCAGAACAGTACGCCGGGCTCGGCCGATTTCCATGCGTTGTGCACAATCTTTTTCCAAAGCTCTGCAGCCTCAATCTCTTTTATATATGTGGGTTTCTTGGAATCTATGGGGTAGCACTGGGTGTATTTGCGGCCCTCAATTGCTGCCTTCATGAATTCATCGTCAATCTTGACCGATACGTTGGCGCCGGTAACCTTACCGCTCTCCATCTTTGCGTCAATGAATGACTCCGAATCAGGGTGTTTGATAGATACGCTCAGCATCAGGGCACCGCGTCGTCCGTCCTGTGCTACCTCACGTGTGGAGTTTGAGAAGCGCTCCATAAAAGGAACAAGTCCGGTTGAAGTCAAAGCGGAGTTCTTGACGGGAGAGCCCTTGGGGCGGATGTCTGAAAGGTCATGGCCTACACCGCCACGGCGTTTCATAAGTTGAACCTGCTCCTCATCGATCTTCATTATAGCTCCGTATGAGTCGGCTGCTCCCTCTGTGCCTATAACGAAGCAGTTGGAAAGTGAAGCAATCTGATAGTTGTTGCCGATACCTGTCATGGGACTTCCCTGCGGAACTATATACTTGAATCCTTTGAGCAGGTCATGAAGTTGGGCTGCCGTCATGGGGTTCTTGTACTTTTTCTCAATGCGGGCAATTTCATTTGCGATACGCCAATGCATGTCATCGGGAGTCTTCTCATAAATATTTCCGAAGGAGTCCTTTACCGCGTACTTGTTCACCCAGACTTTGGCTGCAAGTTCGTCACCTCCGAAATAGTCCACTGAGGCCTTGAACGCCTCATCGAAAGTGTAGGTCTGTTTTTTGTTGTCCATTTATAAAACTTGTTTGATGTATGAGCAAATAAATAGTTCCAATCGTGTGACCGGAAACAACATGACAAAAATAAAAAATGTATGGGATATAAGCCAATGTTTTCAAAAATATATTTTTCAACAAAACTAATGTTTTCTATTTCGTTCTGCTTTTCAGCTGAAAATCAGGTATATATAAAAACCAAAATTGAAAAAAGTTTTCCGAAACGGGAAATCCTGTCTTGGAATGGAATGGGCAAAGACGGAAGAAAAGTGTTTGTATGACAATAAAAAAAGCGATGAGTCTCATCGCTTTTTAAAATGAATCCCGTAATGATAATCAGCAACGTAATCCGCTTTCTATATTTTCCATATCGGCTTTGAAATTCTTGTCAACCTGAATCTGGTCACGGACCATATTGCATGCGTGAAGAACTGTTGCATGATCGCGTTTACCGATATAGGCTCCGATTTTGGATGTTGAGAAATCCAGATATTTTTTTGCCAGATACATACTTATCTGTCTTGCCTGGACAATCTCATGTTTACGTGACTTGGACTGTACGGATGATTCATCTATACTATAATAGTCGCAGACTTTTGTAATTATTGACTCAATAGTGATAGGTTTCTGCTCGTGGTGCTGGCTCTTGTCTATCACCTCATGGGTAAGATTCAGGTCAACCTCCTTACCGTAGATTGTTGAATATGCCATGAGAGATACAATCACACCCTCCAGATCCCTTACGTTATCTCTGATCTTGTCTGCGATATATTCAATAACCGGTTCCGGGAACTGAATGCCGTCTCGTCTGGTCTTTTCACGCAGGATGTCCTTGCGGAGATTCAGGTCAGGACGTTCCAATTCTGCCACCAGACCCCATTTGAAGCGTGTGATAAGGCGTTCCTCCAAGTCTTTCATGTCCTTGGGAGGCCTGTCACTGGTCATTATCAGCTGCTTGTGGTTGAGGTGAAGATAATTGAATATATGGAAGAATGTATTCTGAGTCTTGGTGTAGCCGGCCATCTCCTGCATGTCATCAATTATCAATACATCAATTGACTGATAGAAATGTATGAAATCATTGACTGCATTGTTCCTGGCAGCATCTGTATATTGAACCATAAACAAATGGGCGGATACGTAGAGCACTCTCTTTTCAGGATGTAATTCCTTTACCTTGCGTCCTATTGCGGTAGCAAGGTGGGTCTTGCCCACGCCTGATGTACCGTATATGAACAGAGGATTGAATGCGCTGCCGGCTGGATTTAGCGCGATGGTCTCACCTGCTGTGCGGGCAAGCTTGTTGCTTATGCCCTCCACAAAGTTTTCAAAACTGTAGTTTGGATCCAGCTGGGGGTTCAGGTCCTGAACCATGGGCGCATCGTTTACAGACGGAGCCTTGTTGCCGGTATCAGCCGTTCCTTTAATATTAGATAAGGTGTTGGCTGAACTCACGTTCTGGTTGATGTTGTTCTCCTTGTCAGTCAGTATGCTGTACATGAGCCTTGTGCCCTTGCCGAATACTTTGATCAAAGCCGCCTTTATTACTTCAAGGCAGTTCTGCTCAAGATACTCATATACGAACGGACTTGGAACCTGAATGACCAGTTCTCCACCCTCCAGAGAGACAGGCTCCACAACGGAAAACCATGTATCGAAAACAGCTTCCGATACATTGTCACGGATAAAATCCAGACATAGGTTCCATTGATTCTTTAATTCAGTTCCTGTCATTTTTTCGGGGTGAGATGGTTGGACAGTAATAGGTCTTTCCTTCATCAGCAATGCAAAGTTGACAATCTTATTTCATTTGTACAAGTGACTTTTCAGGCTTGCAAAAATCTCTTTTGTAACATGTTGGGAATTAGCTACTTGTAAAACACATCCAAAAAGGTTGATAATAATCTATTGGATTTTTTTAATATCCTGAAATCCAATAAATTAACCTGTTGATAACTTCTTTTGCGTTAGTTTTTGGACGCTAATTCATCCCTTTTGGAGGTCGCTTGAAACAAGATTGTTTACTTGGTTTTTCATGTTCGAAAATAATTATCTATTTAGACAAAATCTAATTTGTGCCATTTTGCGGCGTGAATAATCTTACGTGGATTATTTGTTTTTTGCTTCAATTTCCCGTGCCTCGTTTACACTTATTTTCTTGCCTTTGTAGAATGCAATTACAAACGCGTCCTTGTATTTTTTCCGGACCTCATTCCTGGTCTTTATGATCTCATTATAATCGGTAGTATCTCCGCATGTGTATTTGCAAATGCCATTCTCTGAATAATAGTCAACATTGGCATATTCCTTCAGCCGTTTGTCATTCTTCTTGAGAGGTGACTTGAGACTCATGAACTGCACCTTATATATAGGTGTGGATACATCCCCGTCACTATTCCGGTTTCCTATAGCCTGTGTTGCGGGAATGGCCTTCTCTGTCTGTTTGTTAAAGTAGTCAAGATATTCCTTGAAAGCCTTGTAAAGGCTTTGTCCCATTTCATCAGTACCTTTCTGCGATGTCAGGTATCTGCACTCGTTGTCATTTGAGATGAATCCCAGTTCTACCAGAATACTGGGCATGGTACTCTTCCATAATACCAGATAACCGGCCTGATGAACGCCCCGGTCAGGACGTTTGGCTGACTTGACCATTTGGTTCTGTGCAAATGTAGCCATCTTGAGACTCTCTTTCTGGTATTCATTCTGCATGAATTCGAATATGATCATACTCTCCGGACTATTGGGGTCATATCCTTCATAGTGTGCCTGGTAATCGTTCTCAAGAAGTATGGCCTTGTTCTCTTCCATAGCGGCGTTCAGGTTTGCGCTGGTACGGTTGTCCTCGACTCCAAGCAGATATGTTTCGGCTCCATTGGCCGTTTTTCCCTTTGCAGAATTGGTATGAATGGAGATGAACATATCCGCATTAGCCTTGTTTGCTATGTCGGCTCTTTTGTAAAGTTCCACAAAAACATCGGTCTTGCGTGTATAGATTACCTTGACATTCTTGCAGTTTTGCTCAATAAGCTTGCCCATCTTGAGGGCCACGTTCAGATTTATGACCTTTTCCTGGCTTTTGCCGTTGATTGCTCCCGGGTCTTTGCCTCCATGACCGGGGTCTATTACCAATACGAAACGTCCCTGCTCATCAATCGAACGGGCGGGTAATGTCATCAGAAGGCAGAGGGCTGAGAAGACAGCCTTGATTGTCAGGTTCTTTATCATTTTTCTCTCTTTTGTTCAAATTTGACAGGTGACGCATATGTGCTTTTTACGAATGACGCCAGTTTTCTGGGGGAGACCTTGACAGGTTCAACGGTAAACTCCGGTATGTTGAAAGAGTACAGGAACTTGTGTGAAAATTCCGGGTCTTTCTGAGGTAGCAGGAAAGGTTTTGTAAACGTACCATCGTTATTCAGGTGCGACAGATACGGTCTGGTGTGTACACCGTCTTCACGCCTTGAACTGATAACAACCCATTTGCCATTGCTTGACCAGGAGTGATAGCTCTCGGATTTGTTGCTGTTTATTTCGTCCACATATCTGTATGACCCTTTTTCAAGGTCAAACATTATCAGGTCGGATACTTCCTGGTTGGGAGGAAAAACCCCATGAGTACTTATACAGCACAGAAGCCATCGTCCGTCAGGTGATACCCTGGGCCAGGTAATGCTGCTGTCAACGGCCGCAGCGTCATAAAATATTTCTTTCCCTGACCAGGTCCTGTTGTCCGGGTCAAAGTCTTTGGTGTAGAGGGAGTATTTGAATGTTCCGTTTGAATTGGCTGCCACAGCTCCTCCTCTCTTACTGACTTCGGCGGGATTACCCAGGTTAGCTGAGACATAATAGAGCCTCTTTCCGTCTGGAGACCATGACGGATAGCATTCAAACTCTGCGGGATCGTTCTCGATTATACTAACTGAATTATCGGTCAGGTTAAACAGGATCAGGTCACTAACTTCATCGAACACTTCGATTCTGTTGGTGTGGTTTGTGTGGAAATTCTGATGGGTCTTGTTTGTGGAATATGCTATGTAATCATGTGTGGGATGCCATGAAGGATAAACCGCGGCCGATACCGTGGAGTCGGTTTTCATGTTAAGTTTCTGAAGATTTCCATTCCTGTACAGGATGGTACCTCCCAGATACTGACGTATATGGAACTGCATGTTGTCAGTGTGCCAGTTCTTGAAACTGTGACAATTGATGCATTGGGTGTCTGCACCTTTTGATGCCATGGTATTGGCATATATCACTTTCTCTTTGAAGTTGGTCAGGTTACGCTGGTTTAAGGTCAGTCTCATGTATGATTCATGAACCGGCGGAATGATACGGTAAGAGAGATACGGGTCTATCTCTTCGGCAACATTGATCCTGAACGGTTTCATTCTGATCCACTTGCCGTCCTTCTCTTCATAGACAGTTACAGTAATGTCGCCCAATGCAGTCAGTTTTCTCCATTTGCGTAATGGTATGTCCACTTTTTTCCCTTTTATTGCTATATCGGAATTACCGGATTTCAGTAGCGTGTAATATTTATCAGCCTGTTCCCGGATCATAAAGTTGGCGGGAGCTATGTTTGAGGGAACGGTTATGTCGGTGTAGTCAGGGAATATGCATACCTCCGTGCCATCCGTATAGTTCCTGGGGCACCTTGTGCATGCAACCGATAACAGGAATATGGTAATGAACAGAATATACTTTCTCATATCAGTCTAGAACATTTCGAGCTCGTTTACATAATAGAAATAGAAATAATAGGAATGCCTTAGATTGGCAGGAATAGCATTCCGTGCATCCTTAAGACTTTTCATGCCTATTCTTGATGCGCTCTGCATGAAGGATTTGTACAGATTCCTGGTCTTTTCGTTGAAAGGCAGTGTCTCCAGTCTTGGATCGTTCTCAATGTTACAGAACAGATATGCTGCTTCCTGATAGAATCTTGCTATCCTGGATGGCTTGTTGGAATTAAGGTAAATATTAAACCTTGGCCAAAACAGTGCTGATTGTTTGCTGTCTAAAGCAAAATACAGAGCGACGCGGTCATATAGCGGCGTTGAGTTGGCAGGCATAGGTCCGTTGAAGTGGTTGATGAGGAAATACTCGCATCCGTTTAAATCCGAAGTGATAATATCATCATAACACATCAGGGGGATAATCATGTCATAGGGAGCGGTTTGCGCCAGAAGGTCCCTATCTCTGTATATTTTACGTTGCTCTCGGGCCCACTTACGATAGAACAGGGTCTTTTCAAGCTTGTCAAGGTATTCTTCTGTAAGCGTGTTGTCATTGAGCAGTATGGCAATCATTGCGTAATACTTGTAAGTAAGATAATTGCAACCGAACAGAACAGCCTCTTCATCACACCATCTGTTACAGATTCCGGGTATTCCGTAATTAAGATGCAATATCTTGCCTATCTGAAAAGCCATGGGAACATCACATCTGGTTTCCTGTTTTTTGCAGCCGTTTTCAAAACCGTACGCACGTTCACCTTCCTGTCCTGTCTTGATAAGGGCAAGATCCTTTAGAAGCACATGGACACGGGTGGGCTGCCATGAAGGATCTTTTTCATGCCTGTTCTGCAGCTTGGAGTAGATATCTGTAACCTTGTCCCAATCCATTAGCTCTGTTGCACGTATCATACCCAATTCAGCTTTGAAATTGTCATCCCTGAACCAGAATACGGAGGGAACTGCAATGACAACGGCAATGGCGGCACTCTGTATTGCCATCGTGATACCCTTACCCGACAGAACATTCCGGAACTTAATGACAGGAGCTATGGCCAGACAAACCATTGCCAACATCAACGGAAGCTGCATTCTTGTGAATGTCAGGCCGTAATCCTGTTCAGGCATGCCTATTATCCATCCGTTGGAGATATTATATGTTGTGGTTCCGGCAAATGCAACCGGAGCAAGCAGCAATGAAACTGCAGTAACGGCTATGGGCAGAATCTTACCGGTCCTGCTGTAGTCGCCGGAAACGGAGATGTATATGCAGGTGGCAACAGTACCTGCAAGTGAGTAAAAACCTGCTATATAATAACCTGCAAAACCCCATGTGAGAAACAGGATAAGTAATACGGCCGCTTTCCGTTCCTTTCGCAGGACTGTCACTGTAAGCAGCGCCCACAAATATCCCAATAATGGCATATAGAAATATCCGGGCAGATTGGTAAGGTAAACCGTATAACCCATAGACATGTTGTAAGCCACAAAAATAGAGGCGGGAATAAATGTCAGTGCTGACAGAGTAACCGGTATCCTGAAGATGATGCGTGTGAGTTCGGCCGATAAGGTCAGTAATATGGTCCAGATAAGGGCTCCCAGCCAGGGGATATGCAGGAACTGGGTTAAAAAAAGGCTAAGAAAAGAAAGGATCCCTGATGGCTTGATAAGGAAATCTTTCAGCCATAAGGCATCATACAGGAACAAAGACCTTTCCTCGACCTTAAGTAAGAATTCGTATGAGAAAAAAGTCAGGACTCCCCATAATGCGACGGGGAGTATCCATCGTGCTTTGGCCATTATATTGCAAGAACTGCTATTCTCCTCTTTTTGACTCATATTTTGACTGGGTTGCTTGGGTGGCGGAAATGAATGAGGCGAATTGCCTTGCTGTGATGTGGACAGGTTCCTTCATGAACTCCGGAATGTTGAATGAGTACATATAATTGCGGTTGAAATCCGGGTCATGCTGCGGCAAGGCAAACGGCTTGGAGAAACTGCCGTCATCATTAAAATGCGCTATATACAGACGGGTGTAGGCACCATCCTCACGGCGTGTGCTGAAAATAATCCATTTGCCGTTTGATGACCATGAATGGTAACTTTCCACTTCGGGGCTGTTCAGTTCGTTAGGATATCTGATTGATCCGTCCGAGAGGTTCATTATACATAAGTCGGATTCTCTGTGCCATATATGAAATACTCCGTATGGCGCAACTGAGAACAGCAGCCATTTCCCATTTGGCGAAACTCTGGGTAGGGTGGCACTGAGACTGTCTTGAGAGGCCATATATACAGGTTCTGTCTTACCCCATATCCGATTGTCCGGGTTAAAAGATTTACGGTAAATGTCATATCTTATGTCCCGGCTGTTAATGAATACCATATCTTTGCGCTTGCTGTCAAACGGAGCTTCATAGTGTGCGGATACATAATACAACATTCTGCCGTCAGGTGACCAGGCAGGAAAGCATTCAAATCCCAGAGAGTCATTTTCTATCACACTGACAGCTCCTTTTTTTATGTCATATAGAATAAGGTCACTCTCTTCATCAGTCACTTCTATGCGGTTGTGGTCAATTGAGTGGATAGACTGATGAGTTTTGTTTGTAGAGTAAGCGATATAATCGTGAGTGGGGTGCCATGCAGGATATACGCCGGCAGATATTGTAGAATCAGTCTTGAGGTTGATTTTATGCAGCTCACCATCTGTAACCAGTATCGTTCCACCCAGGAACTGACGGAGATGGAACTGCATATTGTCTGTGGAGTAGTTACGGTAGTGGTGGCAATTTATGCATTGTCCGTTTTCCCCATGTTGCAACATCTCATTGGCGTATATTACCTTTTCCTTGAATGTTGTGATGTCACGCTGGTTTATGCTAAGTCGTTCATAACATTCCACAGACGGCATAATAACCCGATATGAAATGTACGGGTCAATCATATCCGAAACGGTTATAGTAAAAGTCTTATGACGGCGCCAGGAATCTTTGCCCATAACAAACACCTGAACATCTATCTGCCCGTTCTCCTTTAGTTTTTTCCATCTACGTGAAGGTATTAAGACTTTCTTTCCCCGGATTAAACTGATCTCTGAACCACTGGTCATGACTGTTATGTATTTCTTTCCATTCTCTTCAATCCTGAAATTGAGAGGAGCTATGTTTGAAGGAATTACCACATCCGTATAGTCTGGGAATATGGAGGGGGGCGTTTCTGCCTGAGAGAAAGAGTCGGGTATTCCGGTACAGTTCACCGTAAGTGCCAGTATTGCCGTTATTATTAAAAGGTGCTTCATACTCAATACGTTTGCAGGTCTCTTACAAAGTAATAGAAATAATAGAATGTCTTTCCGAATTTCCGGGCGTATGGATAATCCGATTCCTTCATGCTTCGGATAGGATGGTTGCTGACATAAAGGTTGAATGCGTCATAACTCTCTCTTACATTATCCTGAACAGGAATCCGGTTATTGTGTTTTTCCAGATTACTGTACAGGAGTGCGGCCTCCTGCACAGAACCGGGCAAAACCTTGAAATCATTTGAATCAACATAATACAACAGTCTCTCCCAAAAGAGATTGATATCTTGGGTGCGCATCGCAAAGAGCAATGCGGCCCGGTCATATTCTGGAGTGGCAGAATCTGGTTGCTGACCAAGGAAATGATTGATTAGAAACAATTCGGATTTTATCTTGTCATTTGTCATCCGGTCTTCAATACATCTATAGGGAAATATGCTCTTGTATGGCTCGACTGAAGTTGTCGCGGACTTATCTGATTCAAATAGTCTTTGCGATCCGGCCCATTTCCGGTAGAAGAGGGATCTTTCAAGTTTTTTTATGAATTTTTCAGCCAGATTCCCATCTTGCAGAACTATGGCATGCATGGTCATATATTTCAGAGTACTGTAACTCCAACCATGTTCAACAGCATCTTCATAACACCACCGGTAGCACATGTTAGCTAAACCGTAATGGAGATATAACTGCCGGCCGGACTGAAGAGCCATGGGAATCTGTGTACGGGATTTCTGCAGGCGGCTTCCGTCCTTCATGGTGAATGCCAAATCAAGAGCGCAGTTCAGCTTGAGTAGTGCCAGGTCACGGTATAGTACCATTGTTCTGGTGGGTTCAAAGAATCTTTCATCGTATTTGTCAATTATATGGCTGATGGTATTCGGGTCTTTCACGCCGCTGAGCTTGGCAGTACGGGAGTTGTAAGCCTTTTCATCCGTCCTTAAACGTGCATTGACCATATTCTTGTAGATATTAATAGTCTCTTGCCAGTCATAACGGTCAACAGCCTCCGACATGGCGAGCTCCGTATGGAAATTTTCATCTTTGAACCATAAAGCCCATACGGATGCTATGGCAATAATGTATATGGAAACCTGAAAGACAAGGTTTTTGGGAACGGAAAGTTTCTGAACGGATAACTTATCGGATGCTAGGGCCATAATTATCTGGAATAGAAGTGCAAGCTGCAACGGTGTCCTCATGGGGCGGGTCCAGACATCTTCGGATATGGAAGGCAGTCCGAGAATCCAACTGTCGGCCATTCTATAAGATGTATATAGGGGATAGATAACAAGAGGGATCACTGCTATCATGACTACCGTCAATACAAACAGGGTAATGCGTTCCCTGCGTATGAGACCTTTCCTGACAAGTATGGCGCATACAGCCGCAAGAGCGCCTGTAAAGGCAAAGGTGCCCAGTAATATAAAGCCGGATATTATCCATACTGCCAGAAAAAGTATCTTGCCCCAGAAGCCCTTGATGCGTCCTGTTGCGGATATGGGTATGAGTGCGGCCAGATATCCCAACAATGGTGCAAAGAAATGATCTTGTACTCTCATGATGAATACCCCATATCCCAGTGACATGTTGCCTATAACCAGCAGCGCCACGGGAATAATGGCCAACGGGCGCAGATTCTCCGGGATTCTGAATACGGTTATCGTCAGAAAATAGGTGAGCAGTAGTAACATGACCCATATAAGCGCTCCAAGCCATGGCAGATGCAGGAACTGGGTGAGGAATGAGCCCGCCAGCCCTAGGAAGCCTCCCGGTATCTTGAAACTATCCAGAATCAGGAGCTTGTCAAACAGGAAAAGAGACAGGTCCTCCACTTTCCTGAGATAATAGTACTCCTTGAAGGTCAGGATACACCATAGCACTGCTGCCAGCAATACAGGCAGGTATGCAATCAGTTTTTGTGTCAGTTTCTTACAGTTATCCGGAAAGGTTTGTGACATATTCTAGAGTTGTTACTTATTCATAACTAATTCTGTTTTTTTGGCTCGTATCTGACAGGACTGGCCGGAGCCGCCTCAATGAATGACGCGAACTTTCGGGGAGTAATATGAACCGGCTCCTTCATGAACTCGGGAATATTGAACGAATACATAAAATTACGATTAAATCCCGGCTTTTTTTGAGGGAGGGCGAACGGTTTGGAGAAATGACCGTCAGCTTCCAGATGTGAAAGATACAGACGGGTATATGCCCCGTCCTCCCTGCGTGTGCTGAAAATAATCCACTTGCCGTTTGATGACCATGAATGATAGCTCTCCACCTCTGGGCTGTTTATCTCGTCTAGAGGTCTCATGGAGCCGTCGGCAAGGTCCATCATCCATAGGTCCGAATCCCGATGCCATATATGGAATACTCCGTACTCGCCTAATGTGAAAATAAGCCGCCTGCCGTCAGGTGATACTCTGGGCAAGGTTACGCTTTTGCCTACTGCTGCGGCATCAAATAGCAGTACTGATTTGCCCCATGTCCGCGTGTCAGGGTCAAAAGGCTTGCAATAGAGGTTGTATTTTATGCTGCGGTTGTCGGCGAACATCCGATCCATGCGGTCATCATCGAAAGGCGTTTGATAATGTGCCGATACGTAATAGAGCATGCGGCCGTCGGGAGACCAGGCCGGAAAACACTCAAACTGGTTTGAATCATTTTCAATGATGCTGACTGCATTCTCCTTTATGTCATACAGTATCAGGTCGCTCTCCAGGTCAAGCACCTCAATGCGGTTAAGGTCGGCCGTATGGACAGACTGATATGTCATGTTGGTAGAGTAGGCTACATAGTCATGGGTGGGATGCCATGCTGGATAAACGCCGGCCGATATGGTGGAATCAGTCTTGAGATTGACCTTGCGCAGATTACCGTCAATGACCATTACTGTACCTCCCAGATACTGGCGGACATGGAACTGCATATTGTCTGTGCTGTAGTTCCGGTAGTGATGGCAGTTTATGCACTGGCCATTCCCTAAATCCTGAACCATAGAGTTGGAATAGACCACCTTGCTCCTGAAAGACTCCAGACTGCGCTGGATGATGGAAAGGTCCTGATAGGAATCTACTGAAGGCATAATCTGCCGGTATGAGATGAAAGGATCGATATCGTCTTCCAGAGTTATGCTGAACGGTTGCATGGCCGTCCACTGACTACCGGTTTTCTTATAGACGGTGACGTCTATTTTACCGCCTTTTTTCAGACCTTTCCATTGCCTGTCTTTTATCTTTACCTGTTTCCCTGTCACGGTAATGCTCTTCCTGCCGCTTTCCAGAACAGTGACAAACCTGTCGCCTTCTTCCTGGATGATGAAATTCAGGGGTGCTATGTTTGATGGCGCCGTAACATCCGTATAGTCGGGGAACAATGACGGCTTCAGGTTACTCTTGTCGAATGAGCCCGGTACTCCTGAGCAGGCTGCAAGAGTAACGGCAAGCAATATAACAGATGGCGTCCTCATAATGATCAATAACTTGCAATATCCCTTGAAAAATAGTAGAAGAAATAGAAAGTATGTCCGAATCTCTGTTCATATGGATATTTGGATTCCTTGACTGAACGGATATTATGGGTATCGGCGTATTTCATGAAAGCGTTGAAACTCTCTGAAACCTTATTGTCAATAGGAATATTGTCTGCCATTTTCTGCATGGAATTATAGAACAGGGCGGCTTCCTGCACATGTATGGGAAGAGCCTTGACATGGTTGCTTTTGGTATAGTAGGAAAGCCATTTCCAGAATTGCTGGTCATTCAGGGAACGCATGGCCCAGAACAGGGCTACCTTGTCATATTCCGGGGTCGCATTCTGAGGCCTCCTTGACGTGAAGTTGCTCAACAGATACAATTCGGCCTTGGAAAGGTCTGCGCTCATTTTTTCATCTATGCACATGAGTTTCAGGATGTGGTCATAAGGGGCGGTAGAGGAGACCTTGTCGGGATTGCCCAGTAGAGCCCGCTGGCTGTCAGCCCATTTACGGTGAAACATGGTCTTGTCAAGCTTGTCCAGATATTTGCCTGCAAGAGCCCACTGGCTGGTAGCGACAGACTGCATGGCCAGATATTTGAGGGAGTTCACGCTCATGCCCAGTGCAACGATATCCTCAAAGCACCAACGGTAACACATGTTTTCAAGTCCGTAATGCAGGTATAGTTGTTTGCCGGCCTGGATCACTATGGGTACCAGGGTGGTTGAAACAGGCTTATGGGCACCGTCTTTCATCGTAAAGGCGTAATCAAGGGCCTTGTCCATTTTAATCATGGCCAGATCGCGGTATAATACCATCAGTCTGGTCGGTTCGTAGAACCTGCCTGAGTACTTTTCAATTATCTCCTCTCTCTGTTCCGGGTTGGAAACTCCCTTCAGTTCGTCTGTCCGTGACCGGTATGCCCGGGCATCAGCCTTGCTGCGGCTCTTGGCTGCATCGTTGAAAATATCCACTGCTTTCTGCCACTCCAGGTCATCAATGGCATTTGACATGGCAACCTCTGCGCGGAAGGTCAGCTCACCGTAATGCATCAGATATACTGTGGCGGCAAAAAGTAAATAACATGTTGAGTTGAACAATATCCCGTTCCGTGACCACTTGAGTTCATCTGTGCGTCTGAAAGGCACCAGAGCCATTAAAGGCAGGTATGCCAGGACAATAAGCATAGGCGTATGGATCCTGGTGTACCAGTCCCTGACGGATATCTGCGGCAAGCCCAGATAGAGCGTGTCAGCAAGACGGTATGTGGTGTAAAGGTTGTAAAGTACCAATGGCATGATTATGATTAGTGCCGCGGTTACGCATGATACTGCCACATTCCTGTTGCGTATCCCCAAAATCAGGGAGGCCAGTGCACCGGCCAGAGCATACGAGCCAAAAAGCATGAACCCTACCGTTATCCATACAAACCTGAATAGCATGATTCTCCATGATGAAGTCAAATGCTTCTCAATAAGCAGGGGGAGCAAAGCCGATATATAGCCAATCACTGTAGAGAAGAAATAGTCCTGTCCTCTCATTAGGAAAATCCCATATCCCAATGATACGTTGAGTGATATTATGGCAACGGCAGGGATATATGCCAACGCGGCCATCCTGCTTGGGATGGAGAAGGCCTTGACGGTGAGTCTGGCCGAAAGCAGCAACAGCAGAATCCATATGAGTGAACCAAGCCACGGCAGATAAAGGAACTGGGTAAGAAATGCTCCTGTCCATCCTGTAAACCCTCCCGGAATGGACATACACTCCTTAAGGAATTGGTAATCAGACAGGAAAAGTGAAAGGTTTTCGGTCTTTTTCAGAATCTGCCCGTCCTGAAAGGTCAATACAAACCAGAGTACCGCGGCTAATACAAAGGGAAGAAACCCGGGAATAAATCCCAAAGCCGTGAGTCCCGTTTTTTTATTGTTGCTTGTTGACATCCTTTTACGATACGTGTGCGTGCGCGCGCTTGTGGCTTCAAAGATATGAATTAATGCTGTCGTTTGCTAGCTTAAGACAAAAAAAGATTAATTTCGCGGATGTGAAATTGTAAAACTTACGCTATATGAAGAGAATTATTACCCTTGCAGCTTTATTGCCTTTTGTGTGTGCTGTCTTGGGACAGCCTGTATGGCTTGACCCGAAAGTAAACAGTGAGAATGAGAAACCGGATGTGGCTGATTATTTTGCCTATGAGGATATGGCATCCGCCCAGATTGGTCAGAAGAGCAAATCTTCCAGATTCATGTCTCTAGAGGGTAAGTGGAAATTCAATTTTGTAAAGAATGCCTATGACAAGCCTGAGGGGTTTTATGCTCAGGGTTTCGATGACAGCAGATGGGTGGATTTTCCTGTTCCCGGACTGTTTGAGATGAACGGTTACGGAGACAGGATATATACCAACGTGACCTATCCTTGGAACAACGAGCATCCCGTCAATCCTCCAATAGTGGGTGAGAGGGACAACTATGTGGGCTCATACCGCCAGAGTTTCAGGATACCTGCTGATTGGAAAGGGGAGCGAGTCTATATACATGTTGGCTCTGCCACCTCAAATCTTTGGGTTTGGGTAAACGGTCAGTATGTGGGCTATAGCGAGGACAGTAAGATGGAAGCTGAGTTTGACATTACTGATTATGTCAGGTTCGGCCAGAGCAATCTCATTGCCATGCAAATTATGCGCTGGTGCGATGCCAGTTACATCGAAGACCAGGATTTCTGGCGCTTTACCGGCATAGCCCGTGAAGTTTATCTTTACTCGCGTCCGGAATCTCATCTGGAAGATTTCCGCATAGTCACTGACTTGGATGCCAGGTACAGGGATGCAACACTCAGTTTTGAAGCATCGTTTGCAGGTGCCGACGGAAAACTGTTGGGATTGCAACTCAAAGATGCGGCCGGCAAGGATGTGTGGAGTAAGACACTGGCAGTGAGAAACGGTGAGGCAAATGTTGAATTCCCGGTTAAGAATCCTTACAAATGGACAGCCGAGACTCCATATCTTTATACTTTATACATGACTCTTACCGAACCGGACGGAAATGTTCTGGAGGTGATTCCACAGAAGGTGGGATTCCGCAAGGTGGAGATACGCGACCGTCAGCTGCTGGTGAACGGACAGCCTATACTCATAAAGGGCGCTGACCGTCATGAGATGGATCCTTACGGGGGGTATGTCGTTCCGCTGGAACGCATGATTGAAGATATACGCATAATGAAGCAGATGAACATAAACGCTGTACGCACCAGCCACTATCCGGACGATCCGCGCTGGTATGATTTGTGCGATGAATACGGCATTTATCTTGTGGCTGAGGCCAATGTAGAGGGCCACGGCATGATGTATGGTCCCAGCCCTCTGGCAAGGAATCCTGAATATGAGCAGGCTCATCTGGAGCGTAACAAATCAAATGTCATAACATATAAGAACCATCCCTCTATCATTGTCTGGTCCATGGGTAACGAGGATGGAGACGGCCAGAACTTTGTAACCTGCTACAAGTGGATAAAGGAGTATGACAAGACCCGTCCCGTCCAGTATGAGGGAGCGACCGGATCACCTGACCATTGCGATATTCACTGCCCCATGTATGCTGATTACGGTGCTATGGAACGTCACGAACGCGGCAATGACCCGCGTCCGATGATTGAGTGCGAATATGCCCATGCCATGGGAAACAGTGAGGGAGGATTCAAGGAGTATTGGGATATCATCCGTGCCAACCGCTCCGTGCAGGGAGGCTTTATATGGGATTTTGTCGATCAGGCTGTATATGGCAAGAATGCCGATGGAAAGGAGATTTTCATGTATGGAGGTGATGATGGCCGCTATCCCGTGTCAGACCAGAATTTCAACTGCAACGGGCTTATTGCGCCTGATCGCCGTTGGAATCCGCATGCATATGAGGTACAGTATTTCTATCAGAACATCTGGGTTACTCCTATTGACTTGAACAAAGGAATCCTTGAAATATACAATGAGAATTTCTACAAGGATTTGTCTGATTACAGCATGGAGACCTTTGTGCTGGTCAACGGGCTTGAGACTCAAGGCTCGCGTTCTGAATTCAAATTGCCTAAGATAGCTGCCCAACAGAGAGTAAAGGTTACCGTATCAGGTCTGGCCAAAGCTCTTAAGTCTGCACCGGGAACAGGTGCAGAGGTTCTGGTGGGCGTAGAGTTCAGGCTTAAGGATAATGCGCCTTTGCTGAATAAGGGTTTTGTAGTAGCCCACCAGCAGTTCCAGGTTAGGGAGTATGATTTCCCGTCCATTGCTCCGGAGAATGTGGCTGATGTAAAAACAGCCGATGAAAACGTCAGGATTGATGAAGCGGTTGCTTATGTCAAGGTTGAGGCTGCCGGTGTGGTTTATACTTTCAACAAGAACACGGGTTGGATAGATTACATTGATGTTGACGGCAAGCAGATTACTCAGGACGGAAGTCAGCTCAAGAGCGATTTCTGGCGTGCGCCTACTGACAATGACTACGGTGCAAGCCTTCATCGTCGCATGCAAGCCTGGCGTAATCCTTCGTTGAGAAGGACTGTTTTTGAATGTAAAGTTGAGGATGGGCTTGGTAAGGTTAACGTAAAATATGAGGTGGAGCAACTATACGCTTCGCTTGAACTTGAGTATGTAGTTACACGTACCGGAGCACTCCACGTTTCACAGAAACTGATTACCCGTCCCGATGAGGCTGCTCAGGCAAATGCCCAGGCTGCCCAGCAGAGACAGGGTCAGCGTGGTGGTCAGCGCGGTGGCCAGGGTAACGCTATGCCTGACCTTTTCAAGTTCGGTATGACCATGAACCTGGCAAAAGAATTCAATAAGGTTGAGTTTTATGGGCGTGGTCCCATAGAGAACTATTCTGACCGTAACAGTTCACAGTTCCTTGGCGTATATTCCAGTCAGGTCGCAGACCAGTATTACCCTTATATCCGTCCACAGGAAAACGGCAATAAAACCGATGTCCGCTGGTGGAAGGTTGTCAATGCTGAGGGAAAAGGCCTTAGGTTTTACGGTGACGCTCCCCTTAGCATGTCATCGCTCAATTACACTACCGATGACCTTGATGAGGGCCAGGACAAGCACAATATGCATGCCGGTGACCTGGATCCGCGCCCGTTTACCGTTGTTCATATTGACAAAGCACAATACGGACTGGCCTGCGTTAACAGCTGGGGTGCTACTCCGCTTGACCAGTACAAGCTTCACTATGGAGACTACTCCTACAGTTTTGTAATCGAGCCCGTGAGATGACTTTGAAAGGTGAAGCTCTATGGACGGGGCTGATTGACAAGTATTACTCGGACAATCTGCCGTTGAAATCGCTGCTTTTGCTCCATAGCTCATTGGTGGCTCACAAGGCACTGGCCGTTGTTGACGCTCATCCTGAACTTGGAGCAGACCGTGACTTCGTTCAGGAAGCCGCCATGCTTCATGATATAGGAATTTTCCTTACAGACGCTGCTCCTATACATTGTTTCGGCAAGTTCAACTACATATGCCATGGTTATTTGGGCGCTGACCTGCTCCGTAAAGAAGGTTTGCCTCGTCATGCTTTGGTAGCAGAACGTCATACGGGGACCGGATTGACACTGAAACAGATTCTGGAGCGTGACCTTCCTGTGCCTCACAGAGAGATGGTTCCGCAGTCCATTGAGGAGAAAATCATCTGTTTTGCGGATAAATTCTTTTCCAAGACCCGTCCGTCAGAGGAGAAGACCGTCATGGCGGCAGAACGCAGTTTATCCAAGTTCGGCAATGAAGGCGTCCTTCTGTTCCGCGAATGGTGCAGACTGTTTCTTTAATGTGTCTCTACTATTAAAAATCTTGAAAACGCTCGTGTGTGTGCGCTTATTTGCCCATTTATAGATATTTTTGCAGTTTGTTATAGGGAAAATAATATCAAGTGAGGGCAAAGTTCAGAAAAACGTGGCTTCCGATGTTGCTCGGATTGCTTCTGCCGGTATTTGATGCGGTGGCTCAAACTACATCCGATACCATCGTGTCTGCCGATTCCCTTATTCCTGACAGCCTGACCGTAAATTTGCCTGATTCACTTGCCGTTCCATCGGATATTCAGCCTAAGGCAGTATCTGATACCGTTGCCCCGGCTCCCAGAAGGAGTAATGCACTCGATGATCCCGTAATTTACGAATCCAATGACTCAATGATATGGGATTACGGCGGTTATGCTTCACTTTATGGTAACGGAAAAGTGAATTATCAGAACATACAGCTTACTGCAGCTGTCATCAGGATGCAGATGGACAGCAGCCTGGTTTATGCCGATGGCGTGCCCGACTCAATGGGAAACTGGGTGGGTACCCCTGTTTTTATAGATGGTTCAACGCCGTATGAGTCAAATCACATCAGTTACAACTTCAAGACGGAGAAAGGCTATATAAATGAAATCATAACCCAGCAGGGAGAGGGTTATATGACCAGCTATGAGGCCAAGAAAGGTCCGGAAGGTGAGTATTACATATCAGATGGCATTTACACCACTTGCGACCAGCATGATGATCCTCATTTCAATATCCGCATTACACGTGCCAAGGTACGTCCGGGACGCGATGTGGTGTTCGGACCTGCATATCTTGAGGTGATGGGGGTTCCGTTGCCGTTGTTCATGCCTTTCGGCTTTTTCCCTTTCCTGGAGGGTGATTATGCATCCGGAATAATAGTTCCTTCCTATGGTGATGAAATGGAGCGTGGCTTTTATCTAAAGGATGGCGGCTATTATTTTGCCTTGTCAGACTATTTTGACCTGAAGGTGCTTGGCGAAATATTCACCAAGGGTTCCTGGGGTTTGTCGGGTGAAAGCCGGTACAAGAAGAGATATAAGTTCTCGGGTAATCTGTATGTCAGCTCGCTTACCACCAAACTGGGCGACAATGGCCTGCCAGATTATTCTGTCACCAAAAGCTTCAAGTTCCGTTGGACGCATCGTCAGGATTCCAAGGCGAATCCCTACCAGAATTTCTCGGCAAGTGTGAACTTCGCAACCCAGAGCTACGAGAAATCAAACCTGACAAGTCTTTACAATCCGTCTCTTACTTCGCAGAGTACCAGGACCTCAAGTATAAGCTATTCCCGCAACTTCCCGTCAATAGGCCTGTCACTCTCCAGTTCCATGAACCTGTCACAGAATATGCGTGACTCGACCCTTTCCGTTAGTTTCCCGTCGCTGAACCTTTCGCTTCAGAGGGTATATCCGTTCAAGCGTAAGAAGGTGGCGGGTGCAGAAAAGTGGTATGAGAAGATCTCCTTCACCTACTCCGGATCCTTGAGCAACAGCATCTCATGCAAGGAGAGTGAAATACTGAATAAGAGTCTGGTCAGTGACTGGCATAACGGTATGCGTCATTCGATACCTGTAAGTGCTACATTCCAGATTCTTAAGAACATCAATGTTACGCCGTCATTCAATTACAACTCCCGTTGGTACTCGTACAAAGTGATGCAGTCATGGGATGAAGAGCAGATGAAGGCTGTTAAGGATACGGTTTATGGATTTAACCGTGTCTATAATTACAGTTTCAGTGTCAGCGCCAATACCAAACTGTACGGTATGTATCTGCCTACGGAACTGTGGAAGAAACTGTTCGGAGACAAACTGGTTGCCGTAAGACATGTGTTCTCCCCTTCGGTGAGCTACAGTATGTCGCCCGATTTCAGTGCCGCCCGATACGGTTATTATGACACATATGTTTATACCGATGCCAACGGCGAAGTACGTACCGTAGAGTATTCACCTTATACGGGTTCATTGTATGGCGTTCCCGGAAAAGGCAAGTCCGGAACACTTTCCATGAGTGTTGGTAACAATCTGGAAATGAAGGTTCACGGCGACAGGGATACCATAGACAGGAAGGTGAGCCTGATTGACGAGTTGAGCGCCTCCATGTCATATAATTTTGCAGCCCAGACCAAGCCTTGGAGTAACCTTAACACCAGGCTTAGGATCAAGTTCCCCAAACTGAACTACACCTTCAGTTTCAATGCTACCTGGGCAACATATGCCTACGAGATTGATGATAACGGCAGGGTGTATGTGGGAGACCGTACTGAATATTCTTACGGCCGTTTCGGCCGCTTCCAGGGCATGAGCCAGAATTTTTCATATACCTTCTCCAATAACACGTTACGTGACTGGAAAAATAAATGGAACAGTCTTGTGAACCGTTTCAGCTCTGATGAAGAAGAGACGGATGACAGTGAAGAGGATGAAAACGACGAGAATCCCAATGCCGACCGCACCGGCAGTGTGGCCAGGACTGCTTCCGCGCCGGGTAAGAAGGGCGGCGCGGCGCCTGTGGATGATGACGGTTATGTTGAATACAGCCTGCCTTGGTCATTCTCCATTTCGTATGGTGTATCGATGAGAGAGAACACTTCGGCTCCCATAAATGTGGATCGTATGCGTTATCCTTGGAAACTGACGCATAGCCTTAACATGTCGGGCAACGTCAAACTGACAAACAAATGGAACATCAACTTCTCTTCAGGATGGGATTTCAATTATCATGACTTCACTATGACTACAATGAGTGTCACGCGTGACCTGCACTGCTTCAACATGTCGTGCAGCGTGGTGCTTAAACCATATACATCGTATAACTTTTCTGTCAAAGCCAATTCAAGTATGCTGGCTGACCTGCTTAAGATCAATAAGCGTTCCAGCTACAATAACTACGTGAACTGGTATGATGATTGAAAAAACATAAATACTATGAGTTACCTGATCATTCCCCAGAATTACAAGCCGCTCATGTCAATGCAACAGACAGAGCAGGGTATCAAACTTATCAAAGAGTTCTTCCAGCAGAACCTCTCCACCGGATTGCAGCTGAGGCGTGTCACAGCCCCGCTGTTCGTGCTCAAGGGCATGGGTATCAACGATGACCTGAACGGGGTGGAGCGCGCCGTGACTTTTCCTATCAAGGATCTGGCTGATGCCAAGGCCGAGGTGGTTCATTCTCTTGCCAAGTGGAAACGCCTTACACTGGCTGAGTATGATGTCAGGGCCGGGTACGGCATCTATACCGACATGAACGCCATCCGTGCCGACGAGAGTTTAGGCAATCTTCACTCCCTGTATGTGGATCAGTGGGACTGGGAGCGTACCATAACGGCCGATGACAGGAACATAACATTCCTTAAACGTATAGTACGCAAGATATATTCTGCCATGCTCCGCACGGAGTATCTTATCAATGAGACCTATCCCCAACTGGAGCCTTTCCTTGCACGCGAGGTTTTCTTTATCCATTCCGAAGAGTTGCGTCGTCTATATCCGGACAAGACTCCCAAGGAGCGTGAGGACGCCATCTGCCGTGAGCATGGAGCGGTGTTCATTATGGGCATAGGCGGTAAATTGGGTGATGGAGAACCGCATGACCTGCGTGCACCAGACTATGATGACTGGACCACACCTAATGAGGACGGTTTCCTGGGCCTGAATGGCGACCTTCTTGTTTGGAACCCCATTCTGGGCCATGCCATGGAACTTTCATCGATGGGTATCCGTGTTGACAAGGAGTCTATGCTACGCCAGCTTGAACTGTGCGGCAAACAGGAGCGCAAGGAACTCTATTTTCACAAGAAACTGCTGGCTGACGAACTGCCTCTGTCAATAGGTGGCGGTATAGGTCAGTCACGTCTGTGCATGCTGTTCCTGCAGAAAGCCCATATAGGTGAGATTCAGGCCAGCATCTGGCCAGATGATATGCGTGCCGAATGTGCCAAAGTCGGAATTCAACTGATATAATATGGATGTAAGGATAGACCAGAGTTGGAAGGACCATCTTCAGACGGAGTTTGACAAGCCTTATTTCAAGACCTTGACGGACTTTGTCAGGAATGAGTATGCCCATGGCTCTGTCTATCCTCCCGGACGTCTGATTTTCAACGCCTTTGACCTTTGTCCCTTTGACAAAGTCAAGGTAGTCATTATAGGACAGGATCCGTATCATGAGCCGGGACAGGCTCACGGGCTTTGTTTCTCGGTACAGGATGGCATCCAGTTTCCTCCATCCCTGAGGAATATCTTCAAGGAAATAAGTGACGATTTGGGTAAACCGGTTCCGGTAAGCGGTGACCTAACGCGCTGGGCACGTCAGGGAGTACTGCTCCTGAATGCGACACTGACGGTTCGTGCTGGTCTGGCCGGTTCCCATCAGGGAAAGGGCTGGGAGGAATTTACTGATGCGGTAATAAGGGAACTGAATGCTTCGCGTAATGGCTTGGTCTTTATCCTTTGGGGTAGTTACGCCAAAAAGAAAGGAGCCGTCATTGACCGCTCCCGACATCTCGTCCTTTCATCGGCACATCCATCCCCCTTATCGGCTTACAACGGCTTCTTTGGCAACCACCACTTCAGCCAAACCAACGACTGGCTCATAAAACACGGACAAACTCCCATAGATTGGTAAAACCCGGTTTGGCATTAGCCAAACTAAAAAAAGTTGACCCTCGTGGACACAAAAAGGGCGGCCACATGGTGGACACCCTTTTTGTGTGACCCCGTTGGGACTCAAACCCAAGACCTGCAGAACCGGAATCTGACGCTCTATTCAACTGAGCTACGGGGCCTTTGCGGACGCGAAGATAAGCATTTATTTCTTTTTTTATTTTCCTGCTTAATAATTTGGCTTATTTTTGCACTTGTATTAACCATCAACCAATTTAAGTTTATGAAAAGATTTTTCATTCTGCTGCTTGCTGCAGGCGTAGTATCGGGTGTTTCGGCACAGGATAACATGGAGGCTTTCCGTCATCTTTCCATTGGAGCCGAGGTGGGACTTCACGGTTTTGGCGTGGAGTTGGCTATGCCGGTTCAGAAGCATCTTGTACTTAAGGCCGGATACAACTGGGTGCCGTCAGGCGATCTGTTCACTACGGATCTGACACTTGATACAAAGGATTTGCGTGACGCCCAGAATACAATTGAATCGAATCACTTGCATACTTTCGCCAATAAGTTCGGAGAGAATTCAGTAATTAATTCAGGTCTGCAGCTTGGTATGACTAACTATAAGGTTATGCTGAACTGGTATCCGTTCGTTTCACGTCGTTTCTATGTATCGGGTGGCGTATATTACACTCCTTCTTCCAAACAGGATGATTCGTTCATCAGAATAAGCGGAAAGACCACTGCAAATGACTGGGCTGCATTACAGGAGCTCAATGATGTGGAGCATCAGTATAATCCGGCTGCCGGAAACAGGGAACTGGCTCTGAAGATCGGCGACAGGAATTATGCTGTGAAGGATGTTGACGGTTGCGGATATATGCAGGCTGATTTCAAGATGGATCCTCTCAAGTATTATGTGGGTCTTGGCATCGGACGCTGTGTTCCTAATAATATTGTTGGTTTGCAGTTTGAGTTGGGTGCAATGATATATCACAATGCCAGACTCTATTGTCAGGACCAGGAGGTAGGATCCATATCCGATGCAGCTGCTGAGTTTGGCAACGATGCAAAGGAGATAATTGAATACGTGGATAAGTATCCCATTTATCCTCAGGTGTCACTGCGTCTCTCTTTCCGCATGTTCTGATAATAGGAAGTAATATTTTTTTGAAAACTTACATTAGTGTTATGAAGAAAACTTTGCTCATTGCTGCCATGCTGTTTCTGGGGCTTACCATGCAGGCTCAGGATGGTTCCGGCATATCTGACCTTAAGAGTCCTGACGGCCGGTTAGTCGTTTCGTTTAACCTTACAGGTACGGAGAGTCCTACCTATTCCGTAAAATATGACGGCAAGCAGATGCTTGAGGACTCACCCATTGGTATAATGCTTGATATGGGTTCCAAACCCACATTGGAAGGACTTCCTCAGGGACGGGAAGCCGGTAACGGAGATTTTACAAAGAATCTGAGTCTTGTAAAATGCAGCACAGAGAGTGGCCAGGTGGATTACACCATGGACCGTATAAAGACTGCCCATGTGAGCCATGCTTATAATGCCGCTGTCATTGGACTCAGAAATGCTGCTAATCAGGATATTGAATTTGAGTTCCGCGTAAGCAATAATGACATAGCCATCCGCTATAACATACCCAAACCACGTCAGCGTGCCAGCACCCGTGTGTTGTTTGAGAACACAGGTTTCCGTTTCCCCGATGGTACCACCACGTTCCTTACTCCTCAGAGTGACGCCATGATAGGCTGGCAGCGCAGCAAGCCCAGCTATGAGGAGGGTTATTCCAATGACGGCCAGATGAACGTACGTTCACAGTACGGTCACGGTTATACGTTCCCAGGCCTGTTCCATGTAGGCGATAACGGTTGGGTTCTGCTTTGCGAAACAGGTGTAAACAGCAGCTATTGCGGTTCACGTCTGGGTGACTGCAAGGACAACACCTACAAGATAGAGTTCCCCATGCCCGATGAGAACAACGGTATCGGTACCGTATGCCCTGCATTCCGTCTTCCGGGTTCAACTCCATGGCGTACAATCACTGTGGGTGCTGATTTGAAGCCCATTGTTGAGACAACTGTAATGTGGGATTATGTGGAGCCGCTTTATGAGGCACATCACGACTACAAGTACGGTCGCAGTACATGGAGCTGGATTGTATGGCAGGATGCGTCATGCAACTGGGATGATCAGGTAAAGTTCATAGATTTGGCATTGGCCATGGGTTGGGAGTATATCCTGATTGATGCCGGTTGGGACGAAAACATAGGTTATGAGCGTATGGAACAGCTCATCAAGTACGCCAACTCAAAGAATGTTGATGTGTTCCTATGGTACAGCTCAAGCGGTTACTGGAATGATATAGTACAGAGCCCCATCTGCAAGATGGACAACTCCATAATCCGCAAGCAGGAGATGGCATGGCTTGAGAAGGTGGGCTGCAAGGGAATCAAGGTTGATTTCTGGGGCGGTGACAAGCAGGAGACCATCCGTCTTTATGAGGAGGTACTGAGTGATGCCAACGATCACGGAATCATGTGCATTTTCCACGGTTGCACTTTGCCTCGCGGATGGGAAAGAATGTATCCCAACTATGTAGGATCTGAGGCTGTTCTTGCATCCGAGAATATGTACTTCGGTCAGGGATCATGCGACGAAGAGGCATTCAAGGCAACTCTGCATCCATTTATTCGCAATACTGTGGGCTGCATGGAGTTCGGAGGCTGTTTCATGAACCGCATACTTAATAAGCAGAACAGCGGACGCGGATCACAGCTCAAGACCACACCGATATTCCAGATAGCGACCGAGGTTATTTTCCAGAATCCTATCCAGAATATTGCTATTTGTCCCAACAACCTGGAGGATGCTCCAGAAATCTGTATGGACTGGCTGCGTGACGCTCCCACCACTTGGACGGAGACCCGTTTCCTGGACGGCTATCCCGGCAAGTATGTGATATTGGCACGCAAATCTACCGATGGCCGATGGTTCGTGGCCGGTCTGAATGCCACGGGCGAGGTTATCAAGTCAAAGATAGACCTTTCATTCCTAGGTGACGGTGAGGTTCAGTTCTATACCGATGACAAAAAGACTTTGAAGCCTACACTGAGCAGTCTCAAACTCAAGACCAAGAAGCCATACGAGTTTGAAATCCAGCCCAGTGGTGCTACAATGATGATGAGATAATTATAATGGACTATTAAACTATATGATTATGAGAAAGATTTCAAGTATTTTAGCTGTTCTTGCACTATTTGTGCTTACAGCATCTTGCGGTATCCTTGGAGGTGGTAATGCAAGCGGTTCTGTAAACGGTCAGGCATCGGGTGCAGCCCTCAAGAGCCTCTATTCACAGTACAAGACAGATGGAAAGGTTGATCTGACCAACCTTAACAATATCATCAGTATGGCTCAGCTGGTCAATGGCATTCAGGGTTTGGGTGGCGTTGATGACAAGAGCAAGTTCTATACTGATTTCGCTGCAGGTCTTATACTTGGCTCCAACAATCTTGTTACCCAGCAGACTTCAAAGCCTGTCACGGGTACTCTGCAGTCTCTTGTCAGCGGAACTGACCTTTCGGCCATTGCTGCTGCCGGTTTGGCTGCTGCAGCCCAGTCCACGCAAGGTCAGCAGGCTCAACAGACTGCCACTACTGCAGGCAATAATGTTGCCAATACCGTTCAGGCTATTTCAGAAACTACTGCGGGTGTATCAAACACTCTCTCTTCACTGGCTTCTATCTTCAGCCTCTTCGGTGGCAACTAAGAACTGCATCAACTGATTCAGGAACCCTTGCCACACATGGTGAGGGTTCTTTTTTTGTTTACCTACGCGGAACTATCGGATTGGGGAGACAACGTTACGAGGCTACTCCGCCTCCCTTCCGGACCCTAAACGGCGAACTCCTCCTTAAAGTCCCCTGCGGGGCCTTACGTTCGTCAGACAAGCGCCGTTCTTAACGGGATCCTCCAGGGGGCTTCGCTTACGCCTCTTCACTGATGCTCCCCAATCCGATAGTTCCGCTCCTGCAAATGGAAAAATAATCACACCCTTCAAATTTTGCCAAACCTGGAATTTTGCACTAGCAGTTCTTTAGTGAGAATTTTCGGGGTATTGGCAGGCAAAACCATGGCCGCCCGTGGGTTTGTGAACGGGAGGGGCCCGTGCTCAAGAAGATGCTCTGGGAGGTGGAAGTTTACTCACGCCTTTCAGAGCGTCTTCTTGGGGATGGGAGGGATAGCGCCGCAAGGCGCGTAGTTTTGACGTCAATACCTCAAAAATTCCACTAAAGAACTGCGAACTATCAAAATAGCAGGATATTTTTTTGTACCTTTGCAAGTTGTAATTTAATATAGCAATGGAATTAAGTGATCAGGAACAATTCAGGAGAGAGAGTTTGAAGGAGTTGCGTGCCATGGGAATTGACCCGTATCCCGCAGCTATGTATCCTACGAACGCTTTTGCCGCCGAGATAAAAGAGAACTTCAAGGATGACGCAGAGCCGCGCCAGGTATGCGTGGCCGGCCGAATGATGAGCCGCCGTATCATGGGTAAGGCATCGTTCATTGAGCTGATGGATTCAACCGGCCGTATTCAGGTGTATGTTACACGTGATGACATCTGCCCTGATGAGGAGGATAAGGAGATGTACAATAAGGTCTTCAAGAAACTTCTTGACATAGGCGATTTCATCGGTATTGAGGGTTTTGTATTCCGCACCCAGATGGGTGAGATTACAATTCACGCCAAGAAACTCACAGTGCTCTCCAAGTCACTGCGTCCGCTTCCTATTGTAAAATACAAGGACGGCGTAGCTTATGACAAGTTTGATGACCCCGACCTGCGTTATCGTCAGCGTTACGTTGACTTGGTGGTCAACGAGGGCGTAAAGGAGACATTCCTTAAGCGCACCAAGGTAATACGCACCCTGCGTTCAGTGCTTGATGGGGCCGGATACACTGAGGTTGAAACCCCGATACTTCAGCCCATACCAGGTGGAGCAAGTGCACGCCCGTTCATCACTCACCATAACACGCTGGATATTGACCTGTACTGCCGAATAGCAACTGAGCTTTATCTGAAGCGTCTTATAGTGGGCGGCTTTGAAGGCGTGTATGAGATAGGCAAGAACTTCCGTAACGAGGGTATGGACCGCAACCATAATCCAGAGTTCACCTGCATGGAACTCTATGTAGCCTATAAGGACTACAACTGGATGATGGATTTCACTGAGCGTCTGCTTGAGAAGATAGCCTTAGAGACTAATGGCACTACCAAGGTGAAGATTGGTGACAACGAGGTTGATTTCAAGGCACCTTACCGTCGTCTGCCTATCCTGGATGCCATCAAGGAGAAGACAGGCTATGACCTGAATGGCATGACTGAGGATCAGATGCGTGAGGTTGCAAAGAAGTGCGGCGTGGAGGTTACTCCTTCAATGGGTAAAGGCAAGCTCATAGACGAGATATTCGGTGAGACCTGCGAGGGTACATTCATCCAGCCCACATTCATTACTGACTATCCCGTTGAGATGTCTCCCCTTACCAAGATGCATCGCAGCAAGCCCGGCTTGACCGAGCGCTTTGAGTTGATGGTGAACGGCAAGGAACTGGCAAATGCCTACAGTGAGCTTAACGATCCCATTGACCAGTACGAGCGTTTCCAGGATCAGCTGCGTCTTAGCCAGAAGGGTGATGACGAGGCTATGTTCATAGACCAGGATTTTGTACGTGCCCTGGAGTACGGTATGCCTCCCACAAGCGGCATAGGCATCGGAATAGACCGTCTGGTTATGCTTATGACCGGACAGCAGGCCATTCAGGAGGTGCTGTTCTTCCCGCAGATGAAACCTGAAAGCAAGGATTAAAAACAGATATATTATGGCAATTCCACAGGGAAAACTGGCAATTATGGGTGGCGGCAGCTGGGCTACGGCAATTGCCAAGATACTGCTGTCAACTGAGGATTCCATAAACTGGTATATCCGCCGTGATGACCGTATTGCCGATTTCAAACGTTTGGGGCACAATCCAGCCTACCTAACCAGCGTGCAGTTTGATGTGAACCGCATAAACTTTTCATCTGATATAAACCAGATTGTTGAGGACTCCGAGGTGCTTGTGTTCGTCACTCCGTCACCTTATTTCAAGTCTCACATGAAGAAACTCAAGGTCAAGTTGCGTGACAAGTTCGTGGTATCGGCCATAAAAGGTATCGTGCCTGATGACAACCTGCTTATGTCAGACTATTTCCATCGTTACTATGGCGTACCGGAAGAGAACATTTCGGTGGTGGCTGGCCCGTGTCATGCTGAGGAGGTGGCTTTGGAGCGTCTTTCATACCTGACTGTAGGATGCAAGGAGCAGGAAAATGCTCAGGCCATAGCCCGTAAGCTTACAAACTCATACGTAAAGACATCAGTTTCCGAGGATGTGGCAGGTATAGAGTTCAGTTCCGTGCTTAAGAATGTCTATGCTATTGCAGCCGGCATATGCAGCGGTCTGAAATACGGTGATAATTTCCAGGCGGTACTCATGTCCAATGCTATTCAGGAGATGAACAGTTTCCTGGCTACGGCTCGTCCCATGCCTAACCGTGCCGTGAATGATTCGGTATATCTGGGTGACCTGCTGGTGACAGGCTACTCCAATTTCAGCCGTAACCGTGTATTCGGCACCATGATAGGCAAAGGCTATTCGGTCAAGGCTGCCCAGCTTGAAATGGAGATGATAGCTGAGGGCTACTACGGCACCAAGTGCATGAAGGAAATCAACGAGCATTATCGCGTGAACATGCCTATCCTGGATGCCATATACAATATCCTGTACGAACATATTTCGCCGGTAATAGAGATAAAGCTCCTTACCGACTCATTTAAATAAAGGACTATGATTAAAGTTGATATTTCAAAGATTCAGGGTTTTGTTCCCTGTGACGGGATCAAGGCGCTTGAGCAGGAGATCAGGGATTCCATCCTTCTGCTGGAGAACGGCAATGGTGCAGGCAATGACTTTATAGGCTGGATGAACCTTGCCTCCGGAATGGACGGCGGTTTGCTTGATGCCATAGAGGATACCGCCAAGGTCCTGCGTGAGAACTGTGAGGTGGTGATCGTGGCCGGAATAGGCGGAAGCTACCTTGGCTCACGTGCAGTGATAGAGGCTCTGAGCAACAGTTTCGCCCAACTTATCCAGGACAAGAAGAATCCGCAGATACTCTTTGCCGGTCATAATATCAGTGAGGATTATCTGTATGAACTTACAGAATATCTCAAGGATAAGAAGTTTGGCGTAATCAACATATCAAAGTCAGGTACTACTACTGAGACAGCCCTGGCTTTCCGTCTGCTCAAGAAGCAGTGCGAGGATCAGCGTGGCAAGGCCGAAGCACGCAAGGTCATAGTAGCAATCACCGATGCCAAGCGTGGCGCAGCCCGTGTTTGTGCCGATAAGGAGGGCTACCGTAGCTTTGTTATCCCTGACAATGTGGGTGGACGTTTCTCGGTGCTCACTCCCGTAGGTCTTCTGCCTATCGCTGTTGCCGGGTTTGACATCAGACTGCTTGTCAAAGGCGCTGCCGATATGGAGGCCCGTACTACCAGCCGTGTGGCATACTCTGACAACCCCGCTGCAATTTATGCTGCAGCCCGTAACGCCCTGTACCGCAGCGGCAAGAAGATTGAGATTCTGGTCAACTTCCAACCCAAGCTCCATTATCTGAGCGAGTGGTGGAAACAGCTTTACGGTGAGTCCGAGGGCAAGGAGAACAAGGGTATCTTCCCTGCTTCGGTTGATTTCTCTACCGACCTTCACTCCATGGGTCAGTGGATACAGGAGGGTGAGCGCACCATATTCGAGACCGTCATATCGGTAGAAAAGGTTCAGCACTCCGTTCTTGTGCCGGCGGATGACGAGAATCTGGACGGCCTGAACTTCCTGGCCGGGAAGCATGTGGATGAGGTTAACAAGATGGCGGAGCTGGGCACCCAGTTGGCTCATGTGGACGGTGGTGTACCAAATATCCGTATTACCATACCTGAGCTTAACGAGTATTGGATAGGTCAGCTCATTTATATGTTTGAGAAGGGTTGCGGCATAAGCGGCTATGTGCTTGGCGTAAACCCGTTCAACCAGCCCGGTGTTGAGGCTTACAAGAAGAATATGTTCGCACTGCTTAACAAGCCGGGTTATGAGGAGGAGTCAAAAGCCATACTTGCCCGTATAGGTAAATAAGCATCATGTCATCGCCTTTTAAGAACAAAAGCGCCATCCTGTTTGACATGGATGGCGTTTTGTATGATTCCATGCCTAACCATTCCAAGGCCTGGAGCCAGGCTATGGCCAGGTTTGGAATGCACATGACTCCACATGATGTCTATTTGAACGAGGGTGCTACCGGGCATGATACCGTGATGCGCATCAGCCTGCGTGACCGTGGCATTGAGGCAACTGCAGGCGAGATAGATGAAATATACGGGTATAAGGCGCAGTTGTTCCGCTCCATGCCCGAAGCAAAGGTCATGCCCGGGGCGAAGGAGGTGTTTCGCAAGGCTGCTGCCGCAGGCCTGAGGATACTTATTGTCACGGGTTCCGGACAGAAGAATCTTATAGAGCGTGTTCAGAAAGACTTTGAGGGGTACATTACCCGAGACCGTATGGTGACAGCCTTTGAGGTGACTCGTGGCAAACCGTATCCCGACCCCTATCTAAAAGGTCTGGAAATAGCTGGCGTTCCTGCAACCGATGCTGTTGTTGTGGAGAACGCTCCACTTGGAATCCGCGCCGCAGTAGCTGCGGGAATTGATACCATAGCTGTAAATACAGGACCTCTTGAGGATGAGATCCTGATGGTTGAGAAACCGGTCCTGCTGTTTCACTCCATGCAGGAACTGGCAGATAATATCGGAAGCTTATTTGCTTGAAAGATATTGGTCAAGAAGGACCAGTGCCGTAAGTGATTCCACAACCGGGACCGCACGGGGGACTACACATGGGTCATGACGGCCCTTGGCTGCCATGACAGTCTCCTTGCCGTCACGGGTTACGGTCTGCTGCTCCTTACCTATAGTGGGCGTGGGCTTGAATGCCACGCGGAACCTGACAGGTTGTCCGTTGCTTATTCCGCCCTGAATGCCTCCGCTGTGGTTTGTGGCAGTGCCAATCTGACCGTTCTCCATACGGAAGGCATCGTTATGCTCCGATCCACGTTGCAAAGCAGAAGCAAATCCGTCACCATACTCGAATCCCTTGGCTGCATTTATGCCTAGCATTGCCTTGGCCAGTGATGCCTCAAGCTTGTCAAACACAGGATTGCCTATTCCGGCAGGCAGACCGCGGACAATGCATGTCACACAACCTCCTGTGGAATCCTGCTCTTTGCGTAAATCTTTTATGTATCCTTCCATTTTTGTGGCCAACTGACCATCCGGACAACGCACAACATTACTCTCCGCCATGGCGGTAGTGTAATCCATATCATTCTCCGGATTTGTGGAGTAGGGGCCTATCTGTGATGTAAACGCCGTTATTTCCAATGACGGAACAAGCTTGCGGAAAGCAAGTATAGCCAAAGCCCCTGCCACGCATATCGGGGCGGTTACCCGCGCCGATGAGCGTCCGCCGCCTCTCCAGTCACGTATGCCGTAGCGCTGTTCCCACGCGTAGTCGGCGTGTGACGGTCGGAAAAGGTCCTTGAGCTCATCATAGTCCGATGAGTGCTGATCGGTATTCCTTATGATAAATGCTATGGGCGTCCCTGTGCTTACTCCGTCAAGCAGTCCTGACAGGAACTCAACCTCATCCTTCTCCTGACGGCCGGTAGTCACGGTGCTCTGTCCGGGACGGCGGCGCTGCATGCACTCGCGTACATATTCTGTATCAACGGTTATTCCTGAAGGGAATCCGTCAAGAACACCACCTATGGCGGGACCGTGGCTCTCGCCGAAAGTTGTCAAGGTAAGGAGTTTACCCAAAGTATTCATTCTCAATTTTCAATTCTCAATTCTCAATTCGACTTCTTGCAGTCGCCCTCGCAGTTGCAGTCACTTCCACATTCACCATTTGAGCAACCGCCGCCGCAACCATTGCACTTAGGATGCAGTACAGCATCAATCTCCTGCTGGGTTGCCGGACGTGATTCAAGTATGACACCTTTGAAGGTGAGGTCTTCACCTGCCAATGGATGGTTAAGGTCAACGGTAACCTTGTCATCGGTAATATTTGTGACTGTTGCGTTGAAAGTCTGCTGTCCGTCGCTCAGAGGAATGATTGCACCAACCTTGACATGCTCGCTGTCAAATACGCCGTCGCGCAGGAATATGCCTTTGTCCAGTTCCAGCACATTCTCCTTGCTGTATTCACCGTATGCCTTGTCGGCAGGAATCTCAAACTCAAAGCTTTCACCCACAGCAAGTGAACCTACATTGCTTTCAAACAGATCGAGCGCGTAACCTATGCCTGTAATGAATATGAAAGGTCTCTCTCTTGTGGCGCTTTCATATTTGTATAGCTTACCCTGATCGTCCTTGAGCATAAGGTCATATGTAAGGCTGATGTATTTCTTTTCCATACTCTTTTTTTCGTTTAGTTGCTGCAAAAGTAGTCAATAATCGGTTCTGTTCCAAACAGGACAGTCAAGACATTGTGTTATTTAATGCCTATCAGCGGATTGGAGTAGCTGGCGTTTGGAGTGTTGCAACGCAGGATGTTGCAGACCGAGGGAATCAGGACGCTGACTGATATCGGGTCATGGTTGATCTCTCCCCTTATACCATTGCCGTACAGTATCATGGGGAACGGCTTGGAAGCGGGACGGCGATACTCTGTGATATCTTCATTCACGTCGGTTATGCCCCAACCTGGTATGGCTTCTATGATAATGTCGCCTGTATAGGAGTTGTTGTAGGCGTTGCGTCTGCGGGCAGCATCCTGATCGGGGATGGTTGACATGAGGTCACGCAAAAGTATTACATTCCTTACACCGCTCATTTGGACCAGCAGGTCCACGCTGTTGTCAAGTATCTCGTGCATGGCCAGTCCCTTGTCTTCGATAAGCCTGTGGTTCAGATAGATCTGATTATGGAAATAGGTATCCACATACTGATCGCTTCCGTATTTGGCCGACAGGTAAAGGTTGAGCAGGGCTACCGCCCTTTCCATATTGACCGTGCCTGTGGGAATACGTGTGCTGCCCAGATCAGGTGTGCTGTAGTCTGTATATCCGGTGGATGTGATGAAAAAGAGCACGTTTTCAACACCTATCCTGGCATTTATCTCCTTGATGAGTCCTGCAATGTTATAATCCATCCTGAGATAGATGTCCTGCAGTTCGATGGAGCTTATGGTGTTGTTCCCGTGACGGAAATTGCCTGCATAGTAGGTGAGGGAGAGCAGGTCTGGTGTGTCATCGCCACCCAGGTTCATGCCGTCAAGCGCGGCAATTGCGGCGGCATTGACCCAGTCATTTGCAAACGGTGATGTAAGCATATCCTCTCCGCTGTCCGGACGTATGTTATGGGAGAATGTATGGCCATAGTCCTGGCCGGTTATCCTGATATAGTCACCCGCCAGACGTGACGGCTGCCATGTATATCTGGGCAATATGCTGTCGTTCAATTTGTTGACCCATTCGGGCAGGCTACCGTAATAATCGGATGAGGCCCATTTCCCATCGTCATGGTTCATCCATATGCAAACATCGGCCTCGTGTCCGGCAGCCAGTACGGAAGCATCCCTGTACGCTGCTATGGCACAGATCTTGGAGCGTCCTTCAGACTCCAGTTTCATTTCATCGGCCAGATTGGTGGCCAACAACTTTTGTGGTGATGTATGTTCAATTGTGTTGATTCCGCTGCTGTTCCCGTCGTCGAGCGGAGATGATGCCATCAGTGTCTTGCGGTTCATCCAGCGTCCTGCCACTATACCGTGCTGGAATGGCGACGCGCCTGTATAGATTGAGGCAACAGCCGATGCCCTGTCTGTATTGTCAAAGTCAAATGTGGCGTTGTCCCTGGTGTAGCCGTCAATCCATATCCTGCTGAGACCGTCGCCTCCCATCAGCGGCATCATCATCTGCAAGGTCTGGTTGTCAAGTTGGTCTATGACTATTCCCACTACCAGCTTGGGACGCTTTTCATCGGCTGCTTTCAGACTTGTGGCGGATGCCGCCAGAAGCAATAAGAACAGAGACAGGCGGCTCTTGAAGGAAGATGGTACTGATCCGGTGATTTTCCGGAATATCATGAATAGTGATGTACTGAATGCCCGTAGGGCAAAGACGGCTATTGCAATAAGTGTAGCAGTATCAAACTTTTGCGGGATGACAGAAGTAAGGATCAGGAAAGACAGGCAAACGGCAAAATCGGCAATAAGGAATATCGGAATTGCGCCTTTGCGAATGCGGCGTATGATGAACGGAAGGAATATCAGCGGTAGGGGATTCAGACATATTACCAGCCAGTTTGAATCTGTGGTGGGATGTTCTGAAAAAAAGAACAGGATTGCAACTACTATGCCTCCCAGTCCCTGAATGCCAAACAGGATGGCATCTGTCAGCCAGTAGGGCTTGTTCCTGTACCATCCCAGAAGTGACACAAGAATTATGACCATAAGAATTATCCACATAACCTGGATAGGAGTGAAAAGCGGATTGCCGAAATCCACATCGTGGTCGGGGTGCGCAAGCTCAGTGGATGAAATGACCAGCGGCCTGCTTATGCCTGCAGTATCGGTAATTACAGCTTTTGAGGCAAGTTTCATGAGGTACATGGGCGCAAACGCTTCCTGACGGTAGCCGGCAGGGTGATCTGCTTCGGCGCCTATTACCAGATTGACGGCGAACTCACTCCATGAACGCACCTGGGTGTGTTCCGTGAGTATTTCACGGAATGATTCTGGCTTGTAAGGCCGGGGATAGGTGACGGTTCCGTTTATGCTCTGTTCAACCTTGTCGATAGCCATGGTGGCGCAGTTGTTAAAAAGGAAATTATAGCGGTATTCACGGTTTTCCGGCCGGCTGTTATCAATCAGCAGGGAATATAGCCTGTGTGTTTCATCCTGAGTCATATTCAGTTGCTGGGCAAACACCTCCGATCCCCTTTCATTGTATTCATGCAGAAAAGAGCGCATCCTTGTGGCACCCAGTATGTAATCGGTACGGCCCAATGTGAATTTCCATATAAAATGTGGCGTGTCAAAGTCAAAAAGCCCGTAATTGAATACCACATCCGTGCCGTTCCCCACATCTTCAATCCAGATGGCGGTATGTCCGTACAGCTCGTATATGGCCTTGCCCGGCTCGCAGGTGAGCAGGTATGCGTTTATACTGTCTGTCTGCGCCCTGACTCCTTGCAGCAGAAACATCAGGGCTGCCAGAAAGGCTGTAAGTCTCTTCTTCATGTCAATATGATATAATTTTGTGTAAAGTTAGTAATTTTGCAAACACCTATGATATTATTGCTTGATTTTGGAAATACAAGAGTTAAAGCTGCCGTTATGGACGGCGGTGAGATGCGTCACATTTATGCGGGACCGGTTCTTCTTGAGCCTTTGGCTGAAGCGGTGGAAGGATTGGACATACATGGCGGAATGTGGTGTTCCGTACATAAGCTGGATGATTCCATAATTGACTGGATGGCGCATATGGGGCTTTCGCCGCTTACTCCGTCAACCCCCGTTCCCATAACCAATTCTTACGGTACGCCACAGTCATTGGGAATGGACAGACTGGCCGCAGTTGTGGGGGCTTGGTCCATGCGTCCGGGCAATGACCTGCTTGTGATAGATGCCGGTACGGCCATCACGTATGATCTTGTGTCGGCCGACGGGGTGTATATGGGCGGCAATATAGCTCCAGGCATAGGCTTGAGATTTGCCTCGTTGCATGAACATACAGGTCAGCTTCCGCTTGTTACAGCCGATGGAGAGGCACCTGTGTCAGGACGCGATACGGTTTCGGCCATTCGCGGCGGTGTGCTGAGAGGAGTCAGGTATGAGGTTAAGGGATATATTGATGAACTTAGCGCCCGATACCCTTCGCTTTTGGTTTTTTTAACCGGCGGTGATGCGGATTTTTTTGATATAAGAGGTAAAAGCACTATTTTTGCAGTTCCGGATCTGGTTTTGTATGGATTGTTCCGGATTGTTGAATACAAAGATGACAAGAGCGTTTTATAAAATAAAAGCCTTTCTCGTAATATCTCTATCGTGCCTGCTTGCATGTTATCCGGCCATGTCGCAGACGGGAGTCAATTCTCCCTATTCAAGATATGGAATAGGTATGCTGTCCGACCAATCCACAGGCATTGCCAAATCCATGGGAGGCATAGGAGCCGGTTTCGTCATGCCAAATACGCTTAATTTCAAGAATCCCGCTTCATTTGCAATGATAGATACGCTCACTTTCGTCGCCGATTTGGGATTTGCGCTTCAGAACGGCAATTTCAGTGAGAACGGGGTTAGTATCAATGCTCGTAATGCCTCTATAAGCCATATGGCCATGCAGTTCAGGCTGTTACCCAAGGTGGGTATGGCTGTAGGTTTCCTGCCGTTCTCCAACATAGGTTACGAGTATTCCGGAACAGAACTTGTACGTAGGGATGAGGACGGTGAGGTCAAAGCTTATAACAGCTATTCAGGCACCGGTGGCTTAAGGCAGGTGATAGTAGGATTAGGCTGGCGCACGTCAAAACGGTTGTTACTGGGATTGAACGCATCTTATCTGATGGGTGACATAAACCATATGATAAGCAGCACCTATTCATCATCGCTGGTACAGTCCAGGACCAAGACATATTCGGCCGACATGTCTGCCTTTAAACTTGACCTGGGTGTTCAGGGCGTTCTGCCCATAAGTGGCAATGATCTTGTGCTGGGTGTTACGTTCTCTCCTGCCATGAACGCAAAGAGCAACGCCACGGTCGTGGATGCCCATTCCCGCAGTGACACGACTGTCGTAGCCGATGCGTTTTCGTTTCCTGAACAGTTGTCCGCCGGTTTTACATATAAATGGAAAAACATGATGATCGGGGCTGATGTCTCATATCAGACATGGTCAAAAGCCTCTTTCTTCGGCCAAAAGACAGGGCTTGACAGACTGTCGGCTGCAGCGGGATTCATGATTAGGCCGGATGAGGACAGCAAGAATATATTCAAGCGTTCTTCATATCAGATAGGTGCTAACTTCTCACAGCCCTATTTTGATACCGGTAAGGGCAAGGGACCTATGCAGTTCGGCGTGAGCGCAGGCATATCGGTACCATTCACCACTTCGTATAACAGTATGTCGCATCTGCACGTATCGGGAGAGTTCGTGCGTGTACAGCCTGCCGAAAAGTGGATGGTGACCGAAAACTATTTCAGACTGAACCTTGCCGTCACGTTTATGGAGCGTTGGTTCATGAAGATTATGGTAGATTGATTTAACCAAATATGTGTTTTGTATATCTTAATGTTGAGAACTAAAATTTATTGATATGAAAAAGATCGGATTGATTGCATTTGCATTGTTTACGATGTTTGGCGTTTATGCACAGGATAAACCGGAGGATGATCCCCGCTATGGCAATACTCTTGAGGAGAGACTGGAATGCCTCAAGTACATGAGCCTTTACTCTGAGTATGTAAAGACAAACAATTATAAGGACGCATACGAGCAGGGTTGGAAATATGTCTTTGAGCATGCTCCCCTTGCATCGGTAAACACCTATACCTACGGAATCAGGATTCTGCGTGCCATATATAAGGAAGAGAAAGATCCGGAACTGAAGGCCCAGTATTCGGCAGAGCTGATGAAAGTATATGAGCAGCGTCTGGAGTATCTTGACCAGCTGAACGCCCAGGCCAAGAACAAGGTCACTGAGGCTGAAATCATGGGTCAGTACGGCCATGACTATATCTCATATAATCCCAAGGTTTCCACATCCAGGGCATACGAGCTGCTCAGAAAGGCTGTGGATCTGGGTAAGGGCAAGACCCAGTACTATGTGCTTGATGACCTGATGAAAGTCTCTTCACAGCGTTATGCCAACAAGAAGGATAACGAGGAGTACAGGGAGGCCTTGCTGCAGGATTACCTTGACTGCGCAAGCTATATCGACGAGTTCATAGCAGCACAGGAGAGTGATCAGGTCATTGAACAGGCCACAAAGGTTAAGGAGAACATCGACGGTCACTTTGTTAACAGCGGTGCTGCCGATTGCGAGTCACTCCAGAACATCTATGGTCCCAAGATAGAGGAGAACAAGGACAACCTTGAATATCTTACCAAGGTGGTAAGGCTGATGACCATATTTGACTGCAAGTCAAGTGATGCATACTTCTCGGCCGCTGAATATGCACATGCCATTTCACCCAGCGTTCAGACCGCAAAGAGTCTTGCCTCACTCTATTACAGGCAGCGTGAGGATACAGATAAGGCTATAGAGTACTACAATCAGGCTATTGAGCTTGACGATGACAACAAGAGCAAGGCAGATACTTATTACACACTGGCTACTCTTTACATGCTGAATGAGAAGTATGACAACAGCCGTTCAAACGTACAGAAATGTCTGTCCAACAATCCCAACTACGGTAAGGCATACATCCTTCTTGCAAAGCTTTATGCAATAAAGTCTGACTGGTCGAGCGAGCCGGCATTGAACCGTTGTGCCTATTTCGCTGTCCTGGACAAGCTTGAGCAGGCCAAGAGGGTTGACCCGACTGTTGCCGAAGACGCCAACAAGCTTATCTCTCAGTATAAGAATCAGACTCCGCAGGTAGAGGACCTCTTCATGCTGGGTTATAAGGCTGGTGACCAGATAGAAGTAAAGGGTTGGATTAACGAGAAAGTCACTATCCGCTAAATGTCATATAGTATCGGTTCTGAACCGAGAAAAAAAAGAACGTACCTGGCAACCGTCATTCTGGCGGTTGTCTCGTCGTTTTTCTGCTTTTCCTGTGGTGACCGTGGCAAACAGCTTGGCGCAGCTATAACAAGCCGTGATTCCACATCGTGGGTGACGACCATGGGGGTTGACATGCTGATATCCGAGAACGGTGTGATACGTTATCATGTCATTGCCGAAGAGTGGAAGATATTTGACAAGATGGATCCTCCGTTCTTCAGTATGGAACAGGGCGTGTATCTGGAGGTCCTGGATTCACTCATGCAGCCGGAATCAACCCTGAGGGCAGACACGGCTTATTACATGAATGAGACCAAGTTATGGCATCTGATACATAACGTTCATGCCGAGAACATAAAGAACGAGGAATTCGATACGCAGGAACTGTATGTTGACAACCGCAGGGACAAGATGTATTCCGACAGCCTTATCAACATCAGGCAGGACAAGCAGATAATCATCGGTCACGGGTTCGAGTCAAACGGCAACCTGACCGAATATACCATACGCCATACGGAAGGCGTATTCCCGGTAACGGAAACAAAATGAGTCATACGCTGGTCATAATGCTTGTGGCGCTATTCTTTTCGGCGCTGTTTTCCGGACTTGAGATAGCCTTTGTCTCTGCCGACAGGCTCAGGTTCGAGATGGACCTGGAGAGACGCACATTCAGTTCCCGTATACTGGAACGTTTTTTCCGCAATCCCAACATCTACATATCTACGATGCTGGTGGGCAACAATATCGCTCTTGTACTCTACAGTACAATGATAGCCCATATCATTGAGATGCTGCTGCCTGAAGGGTTTATCGGCAATGAGTTCCTGCTGATAGTGGTTGAAACACTGGTTTCGACAGCCATTGTCATTGTGGTGGGCGAGTTCGTGCCCAAGACCATTTTCCGTAATAACCCCAACGGGAAACTGAATATCCTGGCATTCCCTATTTTCCTGATATTCATTATTCTCTATCCCATATCGCTTTTTGTCACGTGGCTGTCAAGAATCCTGCTCAGGATATTCGGCGTAAGGATAGACAAGGAGAATACCGCCAAGGCTTTTTCCAAGGTTGACCTGGACTATTTTGTACAGTCAGGACTGTCCGGAACCGATGAGGACGGTCAGACAGGCCAGGAGGTGCAGATATTCCAGAATGTGCTGGATTTTTCAAATGTAAAGACCCGTGACTGCATGGTACCGCGCAATGAGATATGTGCCGTGGAAAAAAATGTTTCGTGGAATGCGCTGCGTGAGCGATTCATTGAGACAGGTTACTCCAAAATACTGGTATATGATGAGGATATGGACCATATCATCGGTTATATACACTCGTCCGAACTGTTCCGTCACAAGGATGACTGGCGCGACCATATCCAGACAGTGCCGTTTGTGCCCGAGACTCTTGCCGCACAGAAACTCATGAAACAGCTTATGGCCCGCAAGAAGAGTATTGCCGTGGTTGTGGATGAGTTTGGCGGAACATCGGGAATAGTCTCTCTTGAGGATATTATAGAAGAGATACTTGGTGATATAGAGGATGAGCATGATGTGACTAACCTTATTGCCAAGAAGACCGATGACGGATGGTTGCTGTCCGGCCGTATGGAGATTGACAGGGTTAACCAGATGTTCGGTCTGGACATTCCGGAATCAGACGAATACATGACAATAGGAGGACTTATTCTGAACAGGGCAAAAGGATTCCCTAAAGTCAACGAGAAGATAGATGCGGGCGGTTATTCGTTGCGCATACTTAAGAAAGGCGATACCAAGATAGAACTGGTGGAGTTGACCAGAAACGATGCCTGAGCGTGCTTTTAGCGCAAAAACAGACTCTATTGCAATAAATAAGGTGTATAATTGGTATTAAAAAACATTTTTTGTAATTTTGTGCGCTTTTTACACGCAGTGGCGTGATTATACAAGGTAAAACAATAAAAACAATAATAAAAAATGGCAACATTACAAAAAATCAGAAGCAAAGGACCACTGCTTCTTATCGTTATCGGCCTGGCTATGCTGGCCTTTATTCTTGGTGACGCATGGAAGATTCTCCGTCCCAACCAGGGTATCCAGTATGTGGGTACTATTGCAGGTGAGGACATTACAGCAATGGATTTCCAGGACGAACTGGAGATTTATACCGATGTGATCAAGTTTGCCAACCAGATTCAGGATCTGACAGAAGAGGATCAGAACTCACTTAAGGATGAGGTCTGGGCTACTATGGTCCGCAACCGTATCCTTGACAATGAGGCCGGTAAGTTAGGTCTTATTGTTACTGATGCCGAGGTAAGGGACGTTATTGAGCGTGGTACAGATCCCCTGCTTGCCAGAACTCCATTCAGCAATGCAGAGGGCAAGTTCGACGCAGACATCCTTAAGAATTTCATAGCTTTCTATAAGGAGTTGGATACACAGTCTGTATCGGTAGAGGAATATGATTATTACAGAAGCATGTATAACTATTGGCTCTATGTAGAGAAGAGTATCAAGAGCAATCTTCTCTATTCAAAGTATGCTTCTCTTGTCAAGTCTTCACTGGTTTCAAATCCGGTTTCGGCCAGGAACTCTTTCAACAACCGCATCATGAGGACGGATGTCCTGGTTGCATCATTGCCCTATTCCACAATAGCCGATGCTGATGCCAAGGTTTCATCAAATGACCTCAAGGCAGTCTATGACGAGAACAAACCTGCTCTCTACAATTATGCCGAGAACCGTGACATTGTCTATATTGACCATGAGATTCTGCCCAGCCAGGCAGACCGCGCCGCTCAGCTTGAAGAGATGAATGAGATTGTAGGTCAGTTGGAGGAGGATGTAGATGACTATGCTGCATTTGCCCGTCGCACAGGTTCCGTGGAGTCTTACAGCGAGGTTGCACGTTCTGCAAGGAATCTTCCTGAGGATGTTGTCGAAAGGCTCGATTCTGTTAAGGTTGGAGGCGTTTTCGGTCCCTATTATAATGCTGCTGATGATTCTTACAATTCATTCAAGCTTCTGGGCACTGTTAACGGATATGATTCAATACAGTTCAGTGTTATGCAGGTTATTGCCGATGACGATGCCGCTATCGCTACACGTTCAGACAGTATAGTCAATGCTCTGAAAAGAGGCGGTGATTTTGAGCAGATTGCTGCCGTTTACGGCCAGACTGCCGTTCAGCAGTGGCTCGGCGCCGATTCATACGAGCCTGCAATAATCAGCGGTGATAACGCCGTCTATCTGAATACACTCAACAGCATGAAGAAAGGCGAAGTTACCGCCCTTAAGCTGTCAAATGCTAATCTTGTCATTAAGGTGTATGATGTCAAGAATCCGCTTACCAAATATAATACGGTAGTAATCAAGCGTCCTGTTGAGTTCAGTGAGGAGACCAGCAACAATGACTACAATAAGCTCAGTGCTTTCCTGACAAAATATACCACTGTTGAAGAGCTGAGGGAGAATGCTGAGGATTCAGACTTCCGTCTGCTTTATTATCCCGGATTCCAGAATTACAATCATACCATAGGTGGCCTGTCCAAGTCAACTGATGCTCTCCGTTGGGCTTTTGAGGCTGCCGAAGGTGAGGTGTCACACATATATGAGGTGGGTAGCGCTAACGATCATCTCCTGGTGGTTGGAGTTGAGAAGATTCATCCGCGTGGCTATCGTTCACTGGCAGATGCCACTCCTCTTCTCTCATTAAAGGCTATCAACAACAAGAAGTTTGATATGCTTAAGGGACAGTTGGCCGGTAAGACCATTGATCAACTTAAGTCTGTTGATGGAGTGAAGATTGACACCGTAAGGTTTGTAAACTTCAATAATGATGCCTATGTTTCATCATTGTCCTCTAACGAGGCCACTATCGGTCCTAGCGTATTCAACCTGGGCCAGAATGAGCTTACTGCTCCTATGAAGGGTCAGAGCTGCGCATTTGTGGCAGAGAAGATAAGTGAGGATTCTTACTCGGCAGAGTTTGATGACAAGGCAGAACAGCTTCGTCTGAATACAATCTCCTCAACCCAGATTACAAGTTCTCTGATAGAGGAGCTTTACTATCAGGCTAAGGTGATTGACAACCGCTACAAGATTTTCTAATAAATTGAGAATTGAGAATTTAGAATTGAGAATTCTCAAACACCTGCGTAAAATAGAAAGCCTCGCAATTGCGAGGCTTTCTCAATTCTCAACTCTCAATTCTCAATTTAATTGTTTTCGGGGCGGAGCTTACGTACAACAGCACCTGTCTGCCACATCTCGCTGTCGCGCAGGGCAGCCAGCTCTTTCTCAAGACCTTCACGATAGCCGGGCTTTGAGTTGCTGTCAATAGAGATCTGAGCCTCATGACCGCACTTTACGCTTGCATAGAGCTTCTGTACAACGGGCTTGATTGCATCGTGGAACGGGCCCATCCAGTCCAGAGCACCGCGCTGTGCTGTGGTTGAGCAGTTTGCGTACATCCAGTCCATACCCTTCTGAGCGAACAGAGGCATGAGTGACTGGGTGAGCTCCTCGACTGTCTCGTTGAATGCCTCACTGGGAGTGTGGCCATTCTCACGCAGAACCTCATACTGAGCCAGGAGCAGACCCTGGATTGCACCCATCAGTGAACCGCGCTCACCGGTAAGGTCGGATGTGGCCTCACGTATGAATGTGGTCTCGAACAGGTAACCGGAACCAATACCTATACCGAAAGCCAGCACCTTGTCAAGTGCATGACCTGAAGCATCCTGATAGATGGCATATGAGCTGTTCAGGCCGCGGCCCTCAAGGAACATGGTACGCAGTGATGTACCTGAACCCTTGGGAGCAACCATGATTACATCGATATCCTTGGGGGGAACAACGCCTGTGCGGTCGTTCCAAGTGATTGCGAATCCGTGTGAGAAGTAGAGGGTCTTGCCTGCGGTCAGATAAGGCTTGATGTTGGGCCATTGCTGCATCTGGGCTGCATCGGACAGAAGCATGCAGATGATGGTACCCTTCTGGGCTGCTTCCTCGATAGAGAACAGGGTCTTGCCGGGAACCCAACCGTCGGCAACAGCCTTCTCAAAGGTCTTACCCTGACGCTGGCCCACTATCACGTTGAAACCGTTGTCACGCAGGTTGCATGCCTGACCCGGGCCCTGAACGCCGTAACCGATAACTGCGATTGTCTCATTCTTGAGTATCTCGCGGGCTTTCTCCAGCGGGAACTCCTCACGTGTCATAACCTCTTCTATGACACCGCCAAAGTTCATTTTCATAGTTTTCTTCTTTGTGTTTATGTTGTTAATATTCCATTTACTTCTTTCCGTATCTGGCTTCCATCTTATCCAGATACTCGTTTACGTGCTCAATGCGGGCGCGTGTGATAGCTACGCGGCCGGAGCTTACAAACTGTAGCATACCACCCTGAGCGGAGAGCTCGCGGTTCAGTGCCGTGATATCCTCGGTGCGTCCGGTCTTCTCAATGACTGAGAAAGTGGAGTTTACTTCTATCAGCTTGGCGCCATAACGGCGTATGATTTTGGACATCTCAGGGTTCTCGGTCAGTACGCTGGTAACCACCTTATACAGGGCAACTTCCTGCATGAAAATCTCATCATCGGTAAAGAACTGGCATTGCAGCACATCTACCTTCTTCTCTATCTGGTCCACTATTTTGACAATAGTTTCGCGGTCTGCCATTGCGGTGATGGTGTAGCGGTGAACTCCCGGTATTGATGAGGCCGATACGTTCAGACTCTCAATGTTTACCTGACGGCGTGTGAAAACGGCGGTAACCTGGTTCAGGATACCGGCTATGTTCTCGGAATGAACTATCAGAGTGTATAACTTCTTTTCGTTCTCCATATTATATTTCAAAAATCATTTTGTCAACGGGGCTGCCGGGTTTGATCATAGGCATAACATTCTCCTCATCCATTACAGCGGCCTCAAGCAGGAACGGTCCCTTGGCACTGATAAGCTGCTTGACAGCATCCTTGAGCTGTGCGCGGTCCGTAACCAAAACGTAGGGGATATTATAACCTGCAGCAATCTTGCTGTAGTCGGGGTTCATCATGTGAGTGCATGAATATCGGCTGTTGAACATCATCTGCTGCCACTGGCGTACGTTGCCCAGATAGGTGTTATTCATCAGGATCATCTTTACGGGAGCACCGGTCTGCATTATGGTGCCCAGCTCCTGGATGTTCATTTGGAAACCTCCGTCGCCCATAAAAGCCAGGATTGTACGGTCTGGTGCACCGAATGTGGCGCCTATGGCTGCGGGCATGCAGAATCCCATAGTTCCCAGTCCGCCCGATGTCACGATGCTGCGGCGTGTGCGGTACTTGAAATAGCGTGATGAGAACATCTGGTTCAGACCTACGTCATTTACAAGAACAGAATTGGCCGGAGCAGCTTCACTTACTGCCGTTACAACCTCGCCCATCTTGAGAGGACCATCATGGGGATGAATGGCGCTGTCAATGACCTTTTCATACTCCTCCTTGTCAAGCGGCTTGAAACTCTCAATCCACTCTTTATGGTCAGCCTTAGCCATACGCTCGGTTATGAGTCTGAGCGTGATGCGGCAGTCACCCAAGACCGTTATATCGGGTTTGACGTTCTTACCAAACTCTGACTTGTCAATGTCAAGATGTATTATCTTGGCCTGTTTGGCGTAAGTATCCAATGTGCCGGTCACGCGGTCATCAAAACGCATGCCTACGGCAATCAGGACATCGCACTCATTGGTCTTTACGTTGGGGGCCAGGTTGCCGTGCATTCCCAGCATTCCCATGTTGAGCGGGTGGTCACTGGGCAGGGCCGATAGTCCCAGCAGCGTACGTGCTGCGGGCAGATTACCCTTCTCTATAAATGCGGCCAGCTCTTTCTCGGCATTACCAAGCTCTACGCCGTGACCAACCAGAACAAGCGGCTTTTGGGCATTGTCTATAAGCTGTACTGCATCGTTTATCTGGCTCTCAATGGGATCGGGAGCAGGTATGTAACTGCGTACGTAGTCTATCTTGGCGGGCTTGAAGTCTATCTGTTGCATCTGGGCGGTCTTGGTAAAGTCAAGCACCACGGGGCCCGGACGTCCTGAGCCTGCAATATAGAATGCGCGTGCCACTGCCCACGGAATATCCTCGGCGCGGCGAATCTGATAGCTCCACTTGGTGATAGGCTGTGTAACGCCCACCAGGTCAATCTCCTGGAAAGCATCGGTACCCAGGGCATCAGTTCCAACCTGGCCGGCAATCACTACGATGGGTGTGCTGTCCAGCATGGCATCGCTTATGCCGGTAATGGTGTTGGTGGCACCGGGACCGCTGGTAACTATGGCCACACCGGTTCGGCCCGATACGCGTGCGTAACCCTGTGCCGCGTGCGTGGCACCCTGCTCATGACGTACCAGAATCTGCTTAAGGTCTGTCTGGTGGTCATACAGGGCATCGAATACCTTTATAATAGAACCTCCGGGGTATGCAAAAACCGTATTCACATCCTCGGCAAGCAATGCGCGGAGCATCGCCTCGGCCCCTGTTATCATATTACTCATAATCTTACTTAATCAATAATCCTAACGCCACCCTTATCGGCCGAACTTACCATGTTGGCGTAAGCCTTGAGGCTCTTGGCAACCACACGCTTGCGGGTAAGAGGGCGCATGGGGCGTGCCTTAAGTTCTGCATCGGTAAGCCGTACGTTGATGCTGCGTGCGGGTATGTCTATATCAATAATGTCGCCGTCAACAACCTTTCCTATGGCACCGCCGTTGGCAGCCTCGGGTGATATGTGGCCGATGCTCAGACCCGATGTGCCGCCGCTGAAACGGCCGTCTGTAATCAGGGCGCAAGCCTTGCCAAGATGGCGTGACTTGATGTACGATGTGGGATAGAGCATCTCCTGCATTCCGGGACCTCCCTTGGGACCCTCATGGGTGATTACAACCACATCGCCGGCTACAACTTTGCCTCCCAGTATTCCGTCAACGGCATCCTCCTGTGAATCGAATACCTTGGCGGGACCTGAGAACTTCCATATGCTCTCATCTACACCAGCGGTCTTTACCACGCAGCCATCGATAGCAATGTTACCCTTAAGTATGGCCAGACCGCCGTCCTTGGTGTAGGCGTGCTGCAGGTCACGGATGCAACCCTCTGCGCGGTCGGTGTCAAGAGTGCTGTATGTGCAGTCCTGTGAGCCAAGTTCGTTGCTGAACTTGCGTGCGGGAGCGGTTGAGTATATGCACTTGGCCTCGGGGTCAATGTTCTCCTTGAGTATGCTGTACTTTTCAATCAACTGTCCGTAAGACATACCGGTCACGTTCATGGCATCGGTATGCAGCAGTCCGCCTTTGGCAAGCTCGGCCAGGATACCCAGTACACCGCCTGCGCGGCCTACATCCTGAACGTGATACTTCTGGGTGTTGGGTGCTACCTTGCAGAGGCAGGGAACGTGGCGTGACAGACGGTCTATATCGTCCATCTTAAAGTCCACACCGGCCTCATAGGCTACAGCCAGAAGGTGCAGTATTGTATTTGTGGATCCGCCCATGGCTATGTCAAGGTTCATGGCGTTCTCAAAGTTCTTCTTCTTGGCTATGCTCAGAGGCAGTACGCTTTCATCACCATCCTGATAGTACTTGAATGCGTTCTTTACTATGAGTGCAGCGGCATCCTTCATCAGCTGGACGCGGTTCTTGTGTGTAGCCAGAATGGTGCCGTTACCGGGCAGAGCCAGACCAAGAACCTCAGTAAGGCAGTTCATGGAGTTGGCGGTGAACATACCCGAGCAGCATCCGCAACCGGGGCAGGCAGAGCGCTCAATAGCCTCTACGTCGGCATCCGATACGCTCTCATCGGCCGATTTAATCATGGCGTCTATAAGGTCCAGATGAGCACCTCCCAACTCTCCGGCCTCCATGGGACCGCCGCTTACAAATACGGTGGGGATGTTAAGGCGCATGGTGGCCATAAGCATACCCGGAGTGATCTTGTCGCAGTTGCTTATGCATACCAGCGCATCGGCCTTGTGGGCGTTTACCATATACTCTACGCTGTCGGCAATTATGTCGCGTGAAGGCAGTGAGTAGAGCATTCCGTCGTGGCCCATTGCAATGCCGTCATCAACGGCAATGGTGTTGAATTCGGCAGCAAAGCAGCCCAGGCGCTCAATCTCCTTCTTTATTATCTGACCGGCCTCATGAAGATGTACGTGACCCGGCACAAACTGCGTGAAAGAGTTTGCAATGGCTATGATGGGCTTGCCCATCTGCTCCTTCTTCATGCCGTTGGCAACCCAAAGTGCACGGGCTCCCGCCATTCGGCGACCCACGGTACACTGGTCACTTCTTAATGGAATCTTCATAATATTCAATCTTTTCTGTATATATATTCACAATTAGCCTATCGGGCGTAATTGAACTGCAAAGTTACCTATTTAATAGGTAGTGCAAAACATTTTTATGCAAAATATGCAAAATAGTGCAATTGGGAGATAGTCTTTCAACACAAGTTTGTGTATTCAAAAAATATTGTCCTATTTTTGCATAAAATGAAGTGTGTGCAAAATCGCTGAGTATCAGGCATAATACTTTCAGTAGCTGAGATATTTAAAAAGGAATCAAAATATGAACGTGAGATTCAAAATACCCATGTCGGCCCGCAAACTGAAAGAAGGCGGCATGTTTAAGGAACTGCTGTTGACCATTCTTGCTACCACTATTTCTATTGTCCTCACTTTTGGTACATCGCGTATTATTGAAAAGCACCAGGCCGACCGGGACAGGCGCTTGTTGGCTATGACCATCATTAACGATATGGATGAGACGATTACTTGTGTCAGAGATTTCTTGGAGGACGAGAATAACGGATACAATATCACTATCTGGCTGATGGAAAACATGGATTGCTTGGAGAGTGTCTCTGATGATACGCTTCAGGCGTTCTTTGATTATGTAACCCCGTCATCGTTTACACAACAGAGTCAGTTTATGAAAAACGATGAGAATATTTTGACCATGAGTCAGGATTCCTGGCGCACTCTTAGTGACCGGAAGTTTTTTAGTAATGTGCAGGACTTTTATAATTATAAGGCCCTTCTTAACAGGCAGTTTGAGGAGTCTGTCATTTTCCGGAAGCCCTTTACGGATGAAGAGCAGTATCAGATGATGATGGGTACCGATGAGATGAGTACCCATGAAGGTTATGTGGAGGTGTGTCGCAGAATGCTCAAGTCCGTCAGGGTAAAGCGCTACACAGATTTCTATGTATATCGTGTATATGATTACGAGTATTTTCTTTTGAGTACTTACAAATCGAATGAAGAGAACAAGTTCCTGATGAACATAGCCGAGCAGGATATGGAAGACTTTATAAACGGGAGCCACATGAAGGTACGCAAGGTTAGAGAGAGTGACTTGGTGGGCACGTGGGAATCGGCATATGCAACACAAGACTACCGGATTGTATATGAATACAGGAAAGACCACACTTTTACCATAGACTATTTCTCATACTGGACTGATGTCGCATTCAAGGGCCATTTGATGCAACGGTACTCGATAGCGGGGACATGGGCCATTGCAGGTGACTCTCTGATTAAGGTTTTTGACATGGACAGCTATAGGATGGCAATTGATGATAGCGGAATCACTTATCAGCCTGAAAAGGCCGATGAGATAGAAATAATCAAGAAGGAAATGTTACAGATGCCTGAAATCATAGAAAGCCTTAAACCGAATCCCCGCATATCGCAGGCTATGAACATAGATGAGTCAGGTACACGCCTGCAGCTGAAAGAACCAGGTAGGAGGGCGGGACATTCCCGGAAAATAAAGTAAAACTACAGAGGTTCAATATGTCACATATTCTTTTCAAATAAACATGAAAAAACGTATCTTTGCATTTTGGCACGGGATTTGCCGTGTATTTGGTATTAGTAACAAAACATAAAACCGCATAATGGGATTTAACGAGTTTATAGGTAAGCTGTTCGGTAACAAGCAGACCCGTGATATCAAGGAGATTCAGCCGTGGGTGGAGAAAATCAAGGCAGCTTATCCTAAATATGAGAAACTTTCAAATGATGAACTGCGCGCAGCAACACAGGAGATACGTCAGAAAGTGCGCGATTTTGTCATACCTGAAAAGAAACGTATTGAAGAACTTAAGGCTAAAGTTGAGCAGACCGAGCTTGAGGACAGAGAGCCTCTGTTCAACCAGATAGATAAGTTGGAGAAAGAGGTCCTGGACCGCTATGAGGTGGTTTTGGATGAAGTTCTTCCCGATGTTTTCGCTATTGTAAAGGAGACAGCCCGCCGCTTTACGGAGAATGAGCAGGTAGAGGTAACGGCTACAGATTTTGACCGTGACCTGGCTGCCAAGCATGACTTTGTTGTCATAGATGGTGACAAGGCTTTGTGGCAGCAGCACTGGGTGGCCGGCGGTAACGATACCGTATGGAACATGATTCACTATGATGTGCAGCTGTTCGGTGGTGTGGTACTGCATAAGGGTAAGATTGCCGAGATGGCTACCGGTGAAGGTAAGACCCTTGTGGCTACCCTGCCGGTATTCCTTAACGCCTTGACGGGCAACGGTGTACATGTGGTGACAGTGAATGACTATCTGGCCAAGCGTGATGCCGAGTGGATGGGTCCGCTCTACATGTTCCACGGACTGTCAGTTGACTGCATAGACAAGCATCAGCCCAACTCCGAGGCCAGAAGGAACGCTTACCGCGCCGATATCACATTCGGTACCAACAACGAGTTCGGTTTTGACTATCTGCGTGACAATATGGCCGGTCATCCCAACGAGCTGGTGCAGCGCGGACATAATTTTGCCATTGTGGATGAGGTTGACTCGGTGCTCATTGATGATGCCCGTACACCTCTTATCATATCGGGCCCCGTACCAAAAGGTGATGACCAGCAGTTTGAGCAGCTCAGACCTCAGGTGGAGCAATTGTTTGAGGCCCAGAAGCGTCTGGCCACACAGTATCTGGCCGATGCCCGCAAGAAGGTACATTCCGAGAATCAGGATGAGGTGGCAGAGGGATTCCTGTCACTGTTCCGCAGCTTCAAGGCCCTGCCCAAGAACAAGGCTCTGATCAAGTTCCTGAGTGAGCCGGGCATGAAGGTGGGTATGCAGAAGACAGAGGAGATCTACATGGAGCAGCAGAACAAGCGTATGCCTGAGGCTGTGGAGCCATTGTACTTTGTCATTGATGAAAAGCTTAACAGCGTTGACCTGACCGATAAGGGCGTAGAGCTGATAAGCGGCACCAACAAGGATCCCGAGTTCTTTGTACTGCCCGATATCGCAAGCCAGCTATCTGAACTGGAGAATGAGAAGGACCTGAGCCAGGAGGAGCGTCTGGCCAAGAAGGATGAACTGCTCACCAACTACGCCGTAAAGAGTGAACGCATACATACCATCAACCAGCTGCTCAAGGCATACTGCATGTTTGAGCGCGATGTTGACTACATTGTGACTGAAGACGGTAAGGTAAAGATTGTGGATGAGCAGACAGGCCGTATCATGGAGGGCCGCCGCTGGAGTGACGGACTGCACCAGGCTGTAGAGGCCAAGGAGCGCGTGAACATTGAGGCCGCAACCCAGACATTTGCCACAATCACCCTGCAGAACTACTTCCGTATGTATCACAAGCTGGCCGGTATGACCGGTACAGCCGAGACAGAGGCAGGTGAGTTCTGGGATATATACAAACTGGATGTGGTGGTAATCCCCACCAACAAGCCAATTGCCCGTATAGACCAGAATGACCGCATATACAAGACCAAGCGTGAAAAGTACAAGGCCGTAATTGAGGAGATTGTACGTCTGGTTGAGGCCGGCCGTCCGGTTCTGGTAGGTACCACATCGGTCGAGATAAGTGAACAGCTTAGCCGTATGCTTACCATGCGTAAGATAGAGCATAACGTGCTGAACGCCAAGCTGCACCAGAAAGAGGCCGACATTGTGGCCAAGGCAGGTCAGAAAAGTATAGTAACCATAGCCACCAACATGGCAGGTCGTGGTACCGATATCAAGCTGTCACCTGAGGTTCGTGAGGCAGGCGGTCTTGCCATCGTAGGTACGGAGCGTCATGAGAGCCGCCGTGTTGACCGTCAGTTGAGAGGTCGTTCCGGACGTCAGGGTGACCCGGGTTCATCAGTATTCTTCATCTCACTTGAAGATAACCTGATGCGTCTGTTCGGTTCAGAGCGCATAGCTCCGCTCATGGACAAGCTGGGTCTTGAAGAGGATGAGATGATTGAGAACAGCTTCATCACCAAGCGCATAGAACAGGCACAGAAGAAAGTTGAGGAGAACCACTTTGGCATACGTAAACGCCTGCTTGAGTATGATGACGTGATGAACAAGCAGCGTACCGTGATATATGAGAAGCGTCGTCACGCACTTATAGGCGAGCGCATAGGCATGGATATCGCCAACATGATATGGGACCGCTGCTCAGTCATATCCGAGAACTGCGCAGATTACGAGAGCCTTCAGATGGAGGTGTTCCGCGTACTGGCTACAGAGCTTCCGTTCACGGAGAGTGAATATGACAATATCAAACCCGATGAACTGCCTGATCGTCTGTTCAATGCCGCTATGGACAATTTCAAGCGTAAGTGCGAGCGTATGGCGCAGATAGTGAATCCTGTTATAAAGAAGGTGTTTGAGGAGCAGGGAGACCGCTATGAGAACATACTGATTCCTATCACAGACGGACGCCGAGTATATCAGATCCCGTGCAACCTCAAGGAGGCATACGACAGTGAGGGTAAGACTGTTGTCACATCATTCCAGAAGGCTATCCTGCTGCACACCATAGACGAGTGCTGGAAGGAGAACCTGCGCGAGCTGGATGAGCTGAAGCATTCAGTGCAGAACGCCAGCTATGAGCAGAAAGACCCGCTGCTTATATTCAAGCTGGAGTCTGTCACGCTGTTTGACAATATGGTCAACAAGATGAATGACCAGACCGTATCAATTCTGATGCGCGGTCAGATTCCGGAGCCCGATCCGGAGCGTGTGCGCGAGGCACCGGCCCAGAACCGTCAGCAGCGTCGTCAATATACGGAGAACCGCACTGATATGAGTGATCCCAACCAGCGTGCTGCAGCAGCCCGCGACACCCGTCAGCAGGTGCGTGAACCCATACGTGCCGACAAGACTCCGGGCCGTAACGATCCGTGTCCGTGCGGAAGCGGCAAGAAGTTCAAGAACTGCCACGGTCAGGGACTGTAACAATAATCCGGACAAAAAAGTTCATTAAAGATATTTATTGACTATTTTTGCTTCCGGTTATACCGATATAGATTATATGAGATTGAGCGAATCATCATTCCAGGGAATCAAGGGTATCATCATTGATGCCCTGAAAGAGTTCCGTCGTCCGTCAGAACAGTCTGTGGTGACGGACATACACATCATGCCCATTCGTGAGACGGGCGAGGTAACTGTAAGTGATGATGACCGCGACCTGGCCACCACCCAGCTGTCAGATCTTGTCGAGATTCCTGAGGAGAATTTCTATGAGGTTATGGAGAAAGCCCTGCGCCGTATCCTGCAGGATATAGACTCCCGTGAGCCGTTGGAGAACCTGGCCATCTGGAAACCATTCTCATTCGTGCTGGTGGATGATGACCGCGAGACCGTGGCGGAGCTCATGCTCTTTGATGAGGACAACACCCTGCTTAGCCAGGGCCTCATGCAAGGTCTTGATGAGGAACTTGACAAGTTCCTTAAAGACCTTCTTTCAGAATAATTCGGTTTTACAAAAACAAATATGGAACAGTCCTTGTCATACAGGGACTGTTTTTGTTTGCATAGGACAGATCGCATATAATTACTGTGCTGTATTTGGAGAAATTTTTTGCATTTGTGCGAAATAGCACAAAATAGCACACAGAAATGAGAGAAAGAATCTTAATTTCGCAATATGTACAACCTCAAAACAGTGTTATGATAAAGTCTTTTCGGTTGATAGGTTTATTGCTGGCAATTGTAATGCCAATGAGTTTGTCTGCTAGAGTCATAACATCCGAGGAGTATAACGGAATCACATATACTAAGGGTTATGTGAGCGACTTTCAGGTTGACAGCATATTCTACACGATTCAGGATAATGGTGTATATGTTTCTGCCGAAAGATATTTATATGCTTCAAAACCCTTAAGGGAACCTAATGAGATAGTAATAAACACTTCATATCACGGAATGATAACAATTCCTGAGACAGTCAAGTATAATGGTACTGTCTATAATGTAACAGGAATAGATGTTGCAGCTTTTAAAGGATGCAGTAACTTGGATAGTGTATTCATTCCAAATTCTGTATTGCACATAGGCTCTTATGCTTTCTGTAGTTGCTCGAACCTTAAAAAGGTAACACTGCCTTATTCGCTATCTGTCATAGGAGAATCTATTTTCAGACATTGTTCAAGCCTGGAATCCATATCTTTCCCTGAAGATCTGACGGTTATCGGACCTTGTTCTTTTATGAATTGTGAGAAACTGAAGACTGTTTACATCCCAAACACAGTTAAACGCATATACAGTCAAGCTTTTTGCGGATGCAAAGGTCTTACTGTATTAAGCATTCCTTCAAGTGTAACAGAAATTGGAATGGGAGCTTTCCAGGAATGCATAAATATAGATTCCATATTTTGGGATTCAGATGTATCACCTCGTGATGTAATCAATACATGCTCAAAAACTATGAGGTATATACGTCTGTGTGACAGGATGACAACAATAGACAACGGCTTATTCTATGGTTGTGAGAACCTAACATCAATTATAATTCCTGAAAAAGTCAAATATATAGATGTCTATGCATTCTGCGGTTGCGTAAATCTGCAAAAAATAGTGATAGAAGGCAGTCCTGTAATATATGAGTTTGTTTTTATGGAGTGTTACAGTATAGACTCAATAGTTCTTAAAAACCATAATCCCCCCAAAGCAGGTAATCGCTACGAATCATCCTATAATTATTGGCTTACGACTTCAAATCCATTCATGAAATCGACCTATGATAATGCGGTGCTTTCCATACCGGATGGTTCGTTTGATTCATATGTTGTTTCAGAGATATGGTCTCGTTTCAGTTCGCTTTACTTAGTATCAACTGGAGGATACGAGTCGGATCTTGAGAAGGATACTATCTATTATTCTGTTCAGGATAGCGGAGTATCCGTTGCTGCAAGAGTCATTAATCGCGATAGTCACAAAAAAATTATTGGCTTTGACGGACCTCTTACTCCACGTGATCCTATAACAGGAGGACAGCAACCGCGTTCAAGTAAAAGAAGCATTTCAAAAGATGCAAAGGATGATTCATCTTTTTATACTCCTTATCACGGCAATATAGTGATTCCTGAATCAGTATCGGTCAATGACACGATTTATACCGTAACAGGAATAAAGTACTATGCTTTTATGGGCAGTAAGGAACTTGAGACGGTATCTATACCAGAGAGCGTCAGGCATCTTGGTTACGGCTGTTTTGCCGCTTGTAGTGGCTTGAGCAGCGTAAATCTCCCATCTTGTGTTGATAAGATACCTGACGCTTTGTTCTATGGCTGCTCCTCACTTGGCAGTATAGAGATTCCATTCGGAGTATATGCCATAGGTCATAGCGCTTTCTATGGATGTTCCGGTCTTACCGAGATAATCATTCCCGCGGGAGTGGAACTGATAGATGAGTATGCTTTTGCTTATTGTGCTGGTCTGAAACGTGTTGTGATTGATGGAAATCCTGTAATAGCCGAGACGGCCTTCATTGGATGCGGAACAGAACTTGAAGTTATTAGAGATGGAGTGGATTCTGTTGAAACTTTTGATTCAGATCCAAATACAGATGGGGCTGTACACTATAGTATTTCGGGGATAAGAATATTTGATGACACTCCGGGATTGCATATAATAAAGTACAGGAACGGAACTGTGAGGAAGGCTGTGGTGCGTTGATAATCTAACGGGAATAATGAGAGTAATAGGATCCATAGTGTTGTTGACGGCAATGGCCGCCGTTTCATGCGGCGGGCATTACCGTATGCTTAACCAGGCGGAGCGTTTGCTTGAAACCAATCCGGCCCAAGCCGATTCTTTGCTCAGAACCATTCCGGTGCCTGAAGGAAGGCGCATGCGGGCCCTGTATGCTGTATTGCGCACACAGGCTGACTACAAGAATTACAAGGATATACCGGATGACGGATTGATAAGCCAGGCCTGCAACTATTACGGTTCAGGCAAGAAAGGGTATCATGCCGCAATGGCCTGGTACAGCCGTGGATGTGTGCTGTCACTTACTGACGATGACCTTGGCGCCATAAGATCATATCTTACAGCCCGTGACCTGTTTCCAGACACGCTTAACCGCTACTATGTGATATGTGAGCATAATCTAGGCAAGCAATATCTTGCAAGACACCTGTATGGTGAGGCCAGGTCTATTCTGGAACTCTCCCTTAAGAATGCCCGGACCATAGGCGATAATGTGATTGCCGCCTATTCAAGATATAATATTGCGTTGATAGACCTGTATGAAAAGCGGTTTGAGAAAGCTGAGATGGCTTTCAGCCAGCTTGCGGGGAATACATATCTGCCAGAACTGCTCCGTACAGAGACCAGCCTTCAGCTTGCTAAGATTCATTTGCACCATTATGGTGACACAGACAAGGCGCTGCATTATGTAAACCGTTATATCAATGAGGTGGGATTCCGGTCAGGAGCCGGTTATACCATAAAGGCCGATGCCTTTTATGCGGCCGGCAGGTATGATTCGGCATATTATTATTACCAACGCTCCCTGGAATGTGAAACGGATATAAGCACAGAGAGTAACAGCTACAGCCGGTTGCCGGAGCTGTCGCTTTTGTTCGGGCATGAGGACAGGACAGCCTATTACATGGAAAAATACAAGGACTGTCTTGAAAGACAGAAGGAACGTTACAACCAGGATTCAGTATTTGCCCTTAATCTGAGGCACAATCTTGAAAAATATGAGATGCTTAACAAGGAGGTCAGGAAACGTTATCTCATACTGTTCATTTCATTGGTTATTATATTGGTTCTAGTGCTTATACTTATTCTGCAATATAATGAAAGCCGAAGGCGTAAACGGTATGACCTTCTGTGTGACTCCCTGATACGCCGCCAGATAACACCTGAAATACCGGAAGACTCACTTAAGAATGCGCTGGAATCATCTCGCTCACTTTTCATGAAAAGCGTGGGATATACTCTTCTGCAGGAACTGTCTACTGTTGACCGGGCCCCTGAATCACAGGAACTCTCCGTAATAAGACATAATACGGAACTCTATTTTGAAAAGCCCATAGCCATAATGAAGGGAGTCGTCACTTCATTATCTGATACAGAGGTCATGTACTGTATATATCGCTATCTGGGTGTGAACTGGCGTCTGTGCATGGAGCTGGTAAACCGTTCGGCAAGCTATTCAGGCCGTTTGAAACAGTACATATTGAAAAAGATTCCCGATGAGTGGGCCAATTTATTGTTCAATAATCAATAATTGCTCTGTTATTTTTAACTCAGTAAATATTTATAATTTGCCTTATAAGATATGAAAACAGGAAATACTATTTTGGGAAGTATCTGTCTGTCTCTCACATTATTATCATCTTTTTTCTTGGGTTTCGTCTCTTGCCGGGATGAAAAGATTATAGAGGACCAGAGAGGTGACGATATTACGGATGGTGTTGAAGAGGAACTACTTGACAGCATTGTTGAATATAACAACTCAAGGTGTCTGTCACGTGAGATATGGATATATGATGAATTTGGCCGGCAGGTTGAATGTAATAGCTATTCCTTTGATACACGCGAACATTATTACAATTGTAAGTGGAGCTATTCAGATGGAGGGAAAGAAATCACAACGATTCAATCTGAAAAGGAGGGAAATGAATGGGAATACAAATGGAAAGGACTTATCAGTATTGTAGCTGACAGGGACACCTGTACGGATAGATATAAAAGAGTTGACAATACTTGGGTCTTATACGGAAAGTATGAACACATTTGTGACAAAGAAGGAAGGAGTATATTGGAAAGCGGTTATTTTCCCGACAAAAATTATGGAAACAAGATTGAAAAACAATATGATGACAAAGGACGTTGTATATTGAACAAGTCATATACATGGAAAGATGATAATTGGATACTTGCCAGACAAACAGAGTGTTCTTTTGATGAAAAAGGCAATTGTGTATACCGTAAGACTCAAGACAGCCTGATGGAACGGTCATTCGATGATCAGAACAGGGAAATCAGTTATTCTTTGATGAAATGGGATTACTCAAAATCATGTTGGGTTGGAAAACAAAAATATTACCTTGTATTTGACGATATGGGAAATGTCATTGAAAACACAAATTATATATGGGATTCCGTAACACAAAAATGGATACCTGACAACAAATCATGCAAAACATTTGATAAAGAAGGGCATACTACAGTCACAGCAGACTATATCTGGAAGAATGATAAATGGTGTGGGCAAGGTTACAAACTGGAAAAGCACTATGACGGTTACGGTAATATGACATACGATGCCCGTTATATCTGGAATGAGCAAAACTCTTGTTGGGTGCTTAATGACAGCAAATCAGAACAATTTGATTCTGAAGGTAATCTTATAAGATCTGTTTCAGAAAGTGGAGACGGTCCATATTACGAAGAGCAGGTATGGGAAGATGATAAATTCATTCGTGTGGTGGGATATGTAAGCGATGATGGTGAGATGTATGCTGGCTCAAGAACAATAGAATATAAGGATGAATCAGGAAGAAGGATAATGGTGGTTGAATCATCATGGAGTAACGGACAATGGACAGATAATACGAGGATAACCACATCTTATGATTACAAAGGTCGGGAGGAATGTGTGTTATCATTCATTTATTATGAAGGAGAATGGAAGCAGATTTCAGGTTACAAATATGAAGTAATAAGAGTTGGAAATAGAGAAACCCGTCAGAAACGTGAATGGAAATCGATTGATAAGGAATGGAGTGAGCCATTCAATAAAGTTGTAACGGTTTATGATGATTATGAAAGAGTTATAGAGGTAATAGATGGGTCAAAAACGGAATATGCATATGACTCCAACGGGAATCAGACGCTTATTGTTCTAAGTTACTGGGATACAGAATCAAATCAATGGATTCCAGAAGAAAAAACGGAGTATGCTTTTGATTCTGCTAACAATAAGATTCTTGAGGCAAGATATAGATTAAACCATAATACAAATAGTTGGGTCGGCTCTGAGAAAATAGAGGTCGAATATAATGCTGAAGGTAAAAAGACAATAGAGGTCATATATAGATGGGATGGTACATCCGGAGACTGGTGTGCATCAAAAAGGACAGAATTTAAATATGATTCTGATGGAAACTTGATAGACAATGCATCATACGGTTGGGGCTATTTTTTAAGTCAATGGATGTGGCGTGGAATGTACCGTACAATATATGTTATTGACCCGGAAACGAAAGTTCATTGTGAATATAATCTTCAGTATAATATATATGAAGAAAAATGGGAAGGTAATAGGATAGATATTAAGAATGATGAAAAAGGAAATGTTACTCAGGAAATTTATTATTCATGGAATAATGACCAATGGGTTATAACTAGAGAAATTGACAGGACTTTTGATTTATATGGCAAGATGTTATCTTTCTATTCATATTCGATAGATAATCAGGGGGATATAAGTGAAGTACTCATAGATAATATATATGACTCTAAGAACAGACTAGTATCAACTGTCCAAAGGCATAACGGTAATATTATTTATAGGAAGAATTTTTATTATTCGATTCACAAAGTAATAAGGGTAACTGATGGCTTGGAGTTTTGACATAGAAGACTCGGTTTTTGGCGTTACCATAAAATTCTCATTATGACACAAGAATCTTAATATAGATTTTTTTTTTAAGTTTGTTCGTAGAAAACATATATGTTGTTTCCCAAATTAAATTGTTACTGGTATGTCACTACTCAAAAGACTACTGATATTCATATTGTTTGCCGCACTCATTCCAGTCGGGATGAAGGCGCAGGAAAATAAGAAGTTTGAGATTAATGCAGGCATATCATCGCCTGGATTACACTGTCGTGCGGATAGGGATATAATTGATTTTGAGTTTCCTTATGAATATGAAGAGAATGGTCAAATAATTACAGGTAACTATTATAGTGACAAGCAATTGCATGACATTTATCAGGAGTCTTACCGCTCCAGATTGTATCCAAGTTTGTCTGTCGAGTTTTCTTATAAACTGGCAGATTCAGGATTTACTAAAAGATTGACACTGCTTGGTATGCTTGGTTTCCATATGGTTGATTTTGAGGATATTGATATTACTACAGGGAATGTTGTAAAAGAGACGGCTCGTAAGGTTGATTATCTTATTGGATTCAGGGTCAATATAATTAAGACCACATATTTTGATATGTACTCACAGATGCTGGCTGGGGGTGAGATCAGGGATAAATCCCAATATTGGAATATTACTGCTAAAAGGTTGGATGAATATAATGTAGAATTGAACGGTCTGGCTTTTCAGCTTACCTATCTCGGGTTCAGGGCTAAGATTGGCAAGAGGGATAGCAGGCTTGGCGTATATGTAGAGCTTGGACATGGCACGGAGTATTCTACAAGTAAGTTTGGTTTGATTCCTGGTGTAAGGACAGGTGTCAGTTATTTATTCTGATTGTTATGAGAAAGTTTACTGTATATTTGCTGATAGCCGGTTTGGCATGTGTCATGTCCTGCAGGGGCAATGATTGGGACACGGAAGAAGAGTTGAAGGCCTTGTCCAGAACCTGGGCAAATGATTATGTCAATTACACTTTGCGGCAGGTGGTTATTTCTGCTGATACTTTACAGGGTATAAGAAAAGGTGTATATACTGGAGACGACATAACAACATCTTCAGTATTGAAAGATACTCTTATGTCCGTATTCCATTTCACCAAAGGGAATAAAAACAATCATGATTCAGTCAATATTACATCCTCATTATTGCAAATACGTGATTCTATTGTTTTAAAGACTGACGGTTACAGATACTCTGATTATTATTGGGTTCATCTATATACTGTTGGTCCCGGTATTGTCAATTATGAGGGAAGGTTCCATGTTGATTTCTATGAGACCGGCAAGACTACTCCGTGGGGATGGTCAGAAATCACTTACCATAAGAGTAATGTTTATTATCGCACGTATTCCTGTGAGAGTCCTGTATTAGGTTGGTACTGATAAGGTGACAAAGAAGAAAATTAATGTTTTATTATTATCAATATGAAGAATCAATTTTTTACAGCAATGAAAAAGTATTTAAAGGTATGTATCATCAGTTTGGTGGGGATAATGTCGTTAAATTCCTGTAAAGATGATTCTGATGAGAAATCAGAGTTGATCTCAGAAGTGGGGACCTGGAATCTTTCTGATGTGGAATACTACTACGACGGGGAGCTTCTGGATTACAAGGATTTCGAGATAGATATATGGCCTACATCCAGGAGAGGAGATAGGTGTGGCTATGTGTCTCATGGAGGGTTTGTCCTGAATGGTGATGGAACGGGAAAAGCTTTTGGACTTGGTGAGTTCGGGACAAATGAATTCGATCTTACTTATACAAAGGACGGCAAAATAATCCGTATCAGCATTGAAAACAAAGGCATAGTGGTAACAGCCGAATTGAAATATGAAAACAACAGGCTGAAAAACTCCAGTGTGGAGTCTGATGTATACGGATGGGCGCCCGACGGTTCGGAGGAAGTGTGTGGCGCAGATGGAAACGGTACTCACAGTCTTGAAATAATTCAAATCTATACAAAGAAGCAATGAGAATGAAACATTCATTTTTCCTTGATTTTGCAATTTTTACAGTTTCATCTTTTGCATTGATGGCTTGTGTACATGATGGTGATGACATCATGGAAAAGGAACAAGCCGGCGGTATCCTAGATGGCGTCGAAGCCGTTGATTTGGGCCTTAGCGTGAAATGGGCCTCATTCAATGTTGGAGCTGATTCTATCGAAGGGTGCGGTGATTATTTCGCTTGGGGTGAAACAGAAACCAAGTCCAGATATACCTGGGAAAACTACCGCCTGCGGACCGGTGGTTCTTATTACGATGATGATATTACTTATGCAAAGTACAATACGTCTATCAAAAGAGGAACGGTTGATAACAAGGTCCTTCTTGAGGAGTCTGACGATGTTGCTCATGTAAAGTGGGGTGGAAGTTGGCGATTACCTACAAAGATGGAGTTCATTGAATTGCTTGACACTAACAATTGCACCTGGACATGGGTAACCCAAAAAGGAGTTGATGGTTTTAAGGTTACAAGTAAGAGAACCGGTTACACAGACAAGTCCATTTTTCTGCCTGCTCCCGGACTATTCAGTGCCTACTATTATCCGTATGATAATTATGACGGAGGTAACTATTGTGGCTATATGACAAGTTCTCTTAATGAAGAAGATCCGGACTGTGTGTGGTACCTTGGATTCCGTTATAGGTCTTCTCGTTTGAGGGATTCAAAATATCGCTACATAGGTCAAACAGTCAGACCAGTATGTACATCCGACAGTTGGATTGGAATCACTTCTATCATTTTTGATAAAGACAGTCTCATGTTATTGGCTGATCCGGAGTCCAATGATTTTGAGGAAGCAACACTCAAATTCCGTTTGATGAGTGATAATGTGGAGTATGACTATTATAAGAAGTTTGTTACATGGACTTCGGGAGATGAGTCAGTGGCGAAAGTTGATTCAAATGGTAAGATTCAAGCTGTATCGGAAGGTAAAACAACTGTCACGGCATCATATAACGGAATAAGTGCCAGTTGTTCAGTTATTGTAGTATGTGTTGATTACGATAATTCCGGATATGAAAACGGATATGGTTATGTTGACTTGGGCTTATCTGTCAAGTGGGCATCCATGAATGTCGGAGCTTCTCAAAAGGAGGGTTTTGGCAATTACTACGCTTGGGGAGAGACAGAACCTCAGACCGGATATGAATGGTCAACTTACAGTTTCCGGATAAGTGGTGATTGGGGTGAGGATTTCAGGTTCAGTAAATACGATTTGAGTGATGGCGGAGATGGTAAGACAACACTTGAACCGGAAGATGATGCTGCTCATGTTCAATGGAAAGGAAACTGGCGTATTCCGACGAGTAATGAAATCAGTGAGATGATTGATGACTGCAAATGGAAATGGACAACTCGGGATGGAGTGAACGGGTTCAGGGTTTCAAGTTTGAAATCGGGTTTTGAGGGTAATTCCATTTTTATACCTGCAGCCGGATACCGTTACAGTTACGACGACATTCCTATTGATGAGAATTCATGTGCTTATTACTGGTCCGCTTCTTTAGCTTCAGAATCACGGTCTGTCCGGGTTTTGTTCATAGCATCAACCAACAAAAGTGAGGAATTAATGAGCCGTTGTTACGGATTTCCGATACGTGCCGTTTGCCCATAGTCCCTATATATAGTGTTGTTACTGATTGTATTTGTAATCATCGGATGTGTAAAGGATGATAATCCTTATCCTGATATAAGAAACACTACTTGGAAGAGAACCAATGGCGAAAACTGGCAACGTGTATCCTTTTCTGCAGGAAGGGTGCATCATGAGATTTTTGTGAAGGGCGATTCTGACACGTTTTCTTTATCTGATTATTATGCTGACTACAAAGAGGAAAGTGAAGACGGCCGGCATTTCTTCACGTGGATTTATGAAGCGGGTAATGTCAGGTATAGAGTCTTCAGCCTTGGATCGGACAATGTCGTGATTGATTCAAAGATTTATAGTTCCAGACCGTCTATGGTTATGGAAGATTATGGTGTATTGTTTTATCGTGATAATGATCCTGTTGGTGGATATGACTTCTGATCACCTCGAGGTACAGACTTTGGCAATATAACGGCTGAAATGCTAAAAATGGCTAAATGAGCCATTTTGGTCGGGAAACTCTGCGCGGTGTGCGGAGTTTTCTCGTATCTTTGCGGCCTGAAACAAAGGACGCATCAATGATCATCAATCCTACAAACAGGGACGATATACGCGAGAGGGCTATCGAGACTACATCTGAGATAGTTCTCAAGTGCGGTAACCTGTCGGTCAGGATGGATGATGTGGCACAAGAACTGTCGGTGTCCAAACGTACTCTCTATGAGATATTCGGCAGCAAGGAGGAGTTGCTCATTGAGTGCTTTAAGAGGCATACAGCCCTTATGTCCCGGACAATTGAGGATGAGATTAACCGTGAGGAGGATGTTCTGTCAGTTATTATAAATCATTTGGAGATAATCCTTAATGAGTCCGGTGAGACAGACCACAACAAGTTCTCGGATATGGACAAGTATCCCCGTCTGAAGAAAATTTTCCATGAGCATCTGGCTGATATGGCCAACCGTATGCGCGGTTTCATGGAATTGGGTGTCAGACAGGGGGTGTTCCGCGATGACCTGAACATGGATGTGCTGATGAAATCTTTCAGCGCTATGGGCACAATGGCCAACAAGGAGTCCAACAGTAACCTGTTCCGATATGATGAACTTATAGACGGCACCATAGTGGTGCTGCTCAGGGGTATAGCTACGCCCAAGGGTATGGAAAAACTGGATAAGTATAGGTATAAATCAAACTATAAATGATGAAGAGAGATTTTTTAAAGAGGGCAGGAATCCTGATTGCAACTGCATTGTTTTCGGTTGCCGTCAATGCTCAGGAAACAGGTGGTGCAATCAAACTCACGCTTGACGATGCCCTGAAGATTGCCTTGAGTGAGAACCCTACCATCAAGGTGGCGGAGCAACAGATAGAGGTTAAGAAGATAAGCAAGGATGAGGCCTGGCAGGCACTTCTGCCCAGTGCTGACTTTAGCGGTACCGTGCAATATACTGTATTGGCTGCTGTGATGAAACTTAACGGAATGGAGTTTAAGATGGGTCAGGATAATACCAGTACATGGAACGGACAGATTCAGGTAAGCCTGCCGCTTTTTGCACCTACCGTTTATGCAACCATGAACCTAACCAAGAGTGACCTGGACAATGCGGTTGAGCAGAGCCGCAGTTCAAGGTTGGACCTGGTTAATCAGGTTACCAAGGCATACTATCAGGTCATTCTGGCACAGGACAGTTATGATGTGCTGTGCAAGAGCTTTGAGCAGGCGCAGAAGAATTTCAATGTGGTTAATTCACTATATGAGTTAGGGGGTACCAGTGAGTATGACAAGATAAGCGCCGAGGTGCAGTTGCGTTCACTCAATCCTACAGTCATCCAGGCACGCAATGCCGTTACACTGGCCAAGCTCCAGCTTATGATACTTATGGGTATGGACCCTGAGACAGAGATCATGGTTGAGGGCAGTCTTGAAGATTATGAGGACCGTCTTTACAGTGAGGCTATCACGTCGGGCAACTATTCTCTGGATAACAACACTAACATGCGACAGCTGAAACTGAATGAGACCATGCTGAACCAGACGCTCAGGGTGCAGAAAATGAACTTTCTGCCTACTCTTGCATTAGCAGGCACATACTCTTTCCAGTCGCTTTACAATGACAACTGGAACGTGTTTGACTACACATGGGCCAAGAGTTCATCGATTGTGCTGTCACTGTCAGTACCCATATTCCGTATGGGTAACTTTACCAAACTGCGTAGCACAAAGCTGCAGATTAGTCAGCTGAGCCATAATATTGATTACACAGAGAAACAGTTGGGTATGCAGGTACGCAGTTACGTGGATAACATGAAAGCCAATGCCGAGCAGGTGGCAAGCAACCATGAGGCCATTGAGCAGGCCGAGAAGGGCCGTGAGATAGCCAGCAAGCGCTATGAGATAGGTAAGGGAACCATTCTGGAACTGAACAACAGCGAGGTGCAGCTTACGCAGGCCAGGCTTACTTACAGCCAGTCCATATACAACTATCTGGCCGCCAAGGCAGATCTGGACAAGGTTCTTGGCAATGAAGAGGGTATTCCGGCTATAGATAATAAATAAGGGTATAATTAAAAAGATGATATAATATGAAAGCATTCAGAATTACAGGAATCGCTCTCTGCTCCATGCTCATTATGGCATCCTGCGGGCAGAAAAAGTCAGAGACAGCCGTACAGGCACCTTTGGTTGATCCCAATGCCAAACCACTGGTCAAGCTGGCCAAGGTGGTCGAGGAACCGGTGGATCAGATACAGGTCTATTCGGCTACTATAGTAGGTGAGATTAAGAATAACATTGCTCCGGCTACTCCAGCACGTATAAGCAAGATAAACGTTGAGGTGGGTGACAATGTACGTCGCGGCCAGATTCTGGTTCAGATGGATGAGACCACACTGAGCCAGCAGGAGATGCAGCTCAAGAATCTTGAAACCGAGTTTAACCGTATAGACCAATTATATAAGGTGGGCGGAGTTTCCAAGTCAGAGTGGGATAACCTGAACCTGCAGCTTGAGGTGGCACGCAAATCGCTCAAGACACTTAAGGAGAACACTCAGCTGGCCAGCCCCATTGACGGTGTGGTGACCGCCCGCAACTATGACAACGGAGACCTTTACGGCGGACAGCCCATTCTGGTGGTGCAGAAGATTGCTCCGGTAAAGTTGACCATAAATGTATCTGAGCAGTATTACTCAAAGGTCAAGAAGGGTGATGAGGTTAAGATTGAGCTGGATGCCTATCCCGGTGAGTCTTTTACCGGCAAGGTGTCACTGATATATCCTACCGTGGATGCCATGACTCATACTTTCCCGGTCGAGGTCAACGTGGCCAACCAGGACCTCAAGCTGCGTCCCGGTATGTTTGCCCGCGCCACCCTGAACTTGGGTACACTCAACCACGTGGTTGTTCCGGACCTGGCTATCGAGAAGCGTGCAGGATCCGGTGACCGTTTTGTATATGTATTTAATGATGGTAAGGTATCTTACAACAAGGTTGAGCTGGGACAGCGTCTGGGTGACCGCTACGAGTTGATTTCGGGTGTTCCTAACGGTGCTCAGGTTGTAATCGCAGGTCAGGCCAAACTGGCTGACGGCAAGGAGGTTGAAGTTGAAAAGTAAATAGCACGCTGCCATGAGTCTTTACGAAGGATCGGTCAAAAGACCTATTTTTACCGCACTCTGTTTTGTTGCAGTGGTGGTGTTCGGCTTGTTCTCATATTCCAAGCTGCCCATTGACCAGCTGCCCGACATAGAGTCCAACACCATCATGGTGTTCACGTACTATAACGGTGCCAACGCATCGGATATAGAGAATAATGTGACCCGCCCGCTGGAGAATACACTTAACAGCTGCAGTCACATAAAGCATATCACATCACGTTCATCTGAGAACGTATCCGTAATTACGCTGGAGTTTGAGTTCGGTCACTCCATCGATGACCTTACCAACGATGTGCGTGACAAGCTGAGCATGATTACCAACTCGCTGCCCGACGGCGCGGGACAGCCTATCATTTTCAAGTTCGATACCAGTATGATGCCTATCATGCTGCTGTCAGTCCAGGCAGGTGAAAGCCAGGCCGCACTGTACAAGATTCTTGATGAGAATGTGGTCAACCCTCTGGCACGTATTCCTGGTGTGGGTACTGTGTCAGTCACAGGTGCTCCGCAGCGTGAGATTTACGTATATTGCGATCCCGCCAAGCTGGAGGCTTACAACCTGACAATCGAGGCCATAGCCGCCATGATAGGCTCCGAGAACCGCAGTATTCCAGGAGGTAATCTGGATGTAGGTAATGAGACATACGCCCTGCGCGTAGATGGCGAGTTCAAGGACCCCCGTGATATGTCCAATCTGGTAGTGGCATCAATAGGCGGACGCAACGTTTATCTGAGTGACCTGGCCGAGATTGTGGATCGTACACAGGAGCGTGCGCAGGAGTCTTACAACAACGGTGTGCAGGGTGCCATGATGGTTATCCAGAAGCAGACCGGCGCCAACACGGTGGAGATTTGCCGTAAGGTGAATGCCGCTCTGCCCGCATTGCAGAAAAACCTGCCCAGCGATATTCATATCGGTATGATACATGATGGATCGGAGGATATCATCCAGACCGTAAACTCTCTGGCCGAGACAATAGCATACGCCTTGCTGTTTGTGGTACTGGTGGTTTACTTCTTTACCGGCCGCTGGCGTGCTACGGTGGTTGTGGCTATTACTATCCCGCTGTCACTGATTGCATCGTTCATATATCTGTTTGTGACCGACGGCTCACTCAATATCATTTCACTGAGTTCACTGACCATTGCCATCGGTATGGTGGTGGATGATACTATCGTGGTACTGGAGAACATCACCACGCATATTGAGCGCGGTGCCAACCCTAAGCAGGCTGCCATACATGCTACCAATGAGGTGGCTGTATCGGTTATGGCATCCACTATGACCATCTTTGCTGTGTTCTTCCCGCTGACCATGATGTCTGGTATGGCCGGCGTAATGTTCAAGCAGCTGGGTTGGATGATGTGTATCATCATCGCCATATCTCTGGTGGTGTCACTGACACTGACCCCGATGCTCTGCTCACGCATGCTTAAGCTGGAGAAGAAGGGCAGCCGTTTGCATACTTTCCTGTACCGTCCCATCCAGAAGGCTCTGGACGGACTGGATCACTGGTATTCAAAACTCATCAATGTGGCAGTACGTCACCGCAAGACTATCGTCTTTATTGCCGTTGTGCTGTTTGTGGCATCACTGTTCACAGCCGGAAACCTCAAGTCCGAGTTCTTCCCGTCCGATGAGCAGTCGCGTATATCGGCAACCATCTACATGCCTATCAACACCAACACCAACCGCTCACGCAGCGTGGCTCAGGAGCTGTCGGACCTGTGGATGAAACGTTATGCCGATGACCTGGTAACATGTAACTACCGTGTGGGTGCTGCCGATGAGAACAACACCTTTGCATCAATGCAGACCAACGGTACCCATATCATATCTTTCACCATATCTCTTAAGGAACTTGGTGAGCGCAACATCTCATCAGACCAGGTTGTGGCCGAGATGCGTGCCGACCTGAACGCACGTCCGGAGATAGAGCGTTTCATGGTTGTGGCCGGCGGCGGTATGAGTATGGGCGGTCAGTCAAGCGCCGAGTTTGAGATTTACGGTTATGATTTCGGTCAGACTGATAAAGTGGCTGCCGATTTCCTGGCTGCAATGAAGCAAGTTCCGGGAGTGGGTGAGGCCTATATAAGCCGTGACAACTATCAGCCTGAATATGAGGTGGTGTTTGACCGTGAGAAACTGGCTCAGCACGGTTTGAACCTGTCAACAGCTGCTACTTATCTGCGTAACCGTATCTACGGCGCCACCGCATCATATTTCCGTGAGGACGGTGAGGAGTATTATATTAAGGTGCGTTATGCTCCGGAGTACCGTACCCAGCTGGATGACATTGAGAACATCCTGCTTTACGGCAGCGGCACCAATGCCGTCCGCGTTCGTGACGTAGGTCATCTGGAGGAGGTGTTCACTCCGCCTACCATCCAGCGTAAGGACCGTCAGCGTATCAATACCGTTACCTGCGTAATTGCCGGTGGTGCTGCCCTGAGTGATGTGGTGCAGGCCGGCCAGGCTGTGATTGACAATATGGAGCTTCCCGAGGGCGTCTCCATACAGATATCCGGTGACTATGAGGACCAGCAGGAGTCATTTGCCGATATGGCTACCCTGGCTCTGCTTATCATAATGCTTGTGTTCATTGTGATGGCAGCCCAGTTTGAGTCGCTGACTCTGCCGTTCATCATAATGTTCTCAATACCGTTCGCCCTGAGCGGCGTGCTGATAGCCTTGGCACTTACCGGTACATCCATCAACCTGATGAGTATGCTGGGCGCCATAATGCTGATAGGTATCGTGGTTAAGAACGGTATCGTGCTCATTGACTATACAGGTCTGTGCCGCGAGCGTGGAATGTCGGCCATTACTGCTACAGTGACAGCTGCCCGCAGCCGTTTGCGTCCTGTGCTTATGACCACCATGACTACTATCCTGGGTATGATTCCTATGGCACTCAGCCACGGACAGGGTTCTGCATTGTGGCGTCCGTTAGGTATATCCGTAATAGGTGGTCTGACAGTTTCAACACTCCTTACTCTGGTGCTTGTTCCTACTCTGTACTGCATATTCCAGAGCACTGGTATCAGGAAAGCACGCCGCAAGCACCGCAAACAGCTGGAGCTGGCAGCTTTCTGGGCCCAGAACAAGGATCAGTTCATTCATGACAAGACTGCAAAACACTAATCCGGAACAATTATGAAAGCAATATTTATAGCATTCGACCAGTCATATACGGAGCGTATCATTGACTTGCTTACCACAAACAACTGCCGCGGCTTCTCCATGGTGGAGCAGCTGCAGGGCAGGGGTTCGGTCAAGGGCGAGCCTCACTACGGGAACCACGCCTGGCCCTCAATGTGCTCGGGCATAATCACCATGGTTGATGACAACAAGGTGGATATAGTTCTGGAGAAACTCCATGCAATGGACGTTGCTACCGAGAAACTCGGCCTCCGCGCCTTTGTCTGGAATATCGAAAAAAGTATTTAAAGGTTGCTGGTCCAGCCTTGGGCTTTTAGTTCAACTTCCTGACCGGATTTGGTTACTAGGTGGCGGCCAAGCTCGGGGCGGGTCATGTGGCCTATTAGTTTTACGTCCTTTAGCTGGATGATTTTGTCATGGTCGGTCAGGGGTACGGTAAAGAGGAGTTCGTAGTCCTCACCGCCGTTCAGGGCGCAGGTGTAGACGTCCATGTTGAGTTCCTCGGCCATAACGGCGGTCTGGTAATCTATTGGGATACGCTCCTGGTAGACGCTGCAGCCGGTACCGCTCTGCTTGCAGATATGGATGAGCTCTGATGACAGGCCGTCGGATATGTCCATCATGGCGGTGGGCTGTATGCCGGCCTCACGAAGTTCCTTTATGATATCACCGCGGGCCTCGGGCTTGAGCTGGCGCTCCAGTATGTATTCCTTTCCTGCAAAGTCAGGGCTGAAAGGCTCGTTTGCATCATGCGGGGTGCTGTTGAATACGGCCTTCTCACGCTCCAACAGCTGCAGGCCCATATAGGCGGCACCCAGATTGCCCGATACGCATATCAGGTCGTTCTGGCCGGCTCCGTTCCGATATACGGTCCTGCCTTTCTCGGCCTCTCCTATGCAGGTTATGCTTATGGCCAGGCCGGTCAGGGATGATGTGGTGTCACCTCCTACCAGATCAACTCCGTGACGCTGGCAGGCAAGCAGCACTCCGGCATAGAAGTCTTCCATATCCTCTACCGAGAAACGCTTGCTCAAAGCTACGGACAAGGTCATCTGCCGGGGTGTGCCGTTCATGGCGTAAATATCTGAAATGTTTACCATCGCGCTCTTATAGCCAAGATGTTTGAGTGGCACGTATGTAAGGTCAAAATGTACTCCCTCCATAAGCATGTCGGTTGTAACCAGGACCTCCTTGTCCTGTCCTGAATAGTCCAGCACGGCGCAGTCATCGCCCACGCCGTACAGTGTGGAGCTGTTCTGCGGTTTGAGGTCCTTTGTCAGGCGGTCTATCAGCCCGAATTCACCGAGCTCTGCTATCTCTGTTCGTCTGGTTTCTGCCATATTATTATTGTTTTGCGAATTCATCCACGTGTTCAGTGACTGTATTTATGAACTTGTCGGAATCACAGATGAAACGTATGCCTACGGGCAATACGTAAATCTTTTTCCGTAATTGTTCGTCCAGTGTGATGTCCGTCAGTCGGGCGGCGTCCTTGGCCGTGGTCACCATTACGGCATCGGGCCCTAAGCTCTCCAGTTTTTTCGTGATCTGCGTGATGTCCTTGCCGCTGAAACGGTGATGGTCAGGGTAATCCGTCAGGGTTACCTTATGTCCCTGCCGTTCAAGCTCCGACACAAACAGGTCCGGTGACGCTATTCCGGTCACTGCAAGTGCAGGTGTGGAGGGCTGGGAGAGAGTCTGCTCCGGATTGTCCATCAGGTATGGCCGGTCATACGTGAGGGTTGTAAAAAAAACCTGTTGTTCAGGGCTTGTCTTTAGTCTTTGTGCCATTTCATCCATGCTGGCGGCGGATAGGTTGTCAGGGCATTTTGTCACTATTATAATGTGTGCACGGCGGCGTCCCCGGGCGCTTTCGCGCAGACGGCCTGCCGGCAGCATGGCGTCATCCAGTATGTTGCGGTGCCAGTTCACCAACAGTATGTTCAGTGAAGGTGTCACTTTGCGGTGCTGGAAAGCATCGTCCAGGATTATAACCTGGGGTGAACTAATTTCAATGAGGCGTTTGATTCCCGTGGCGCGGTCCTCGCATACCGCCACATCCATATCGGGGAAGCGGCGCTTAATCTGGAGCGGCTCGTCACCTATTGTAGTGCTGTCAGAACCGGCATCGGACAGGATGAAGCCTTTGGTATGGCGGCCGTAGCCCCGGCTCAACACGGCTGTACGGTATTTCCGCATGAGCATTGAGGCGGTGAATTCAGTGTGCGGGGTCTTGCCTGTGCCGCCCACGGTTATGTTCCCTATGCTGATTACCGGTATGCCGGAACGGTAGCTTTTACACATTCCGCAATCGTACATATGGTTCCTTATGGAGGTGAAAACTCCAAATAACCAGCCAAAAGGACGTAGAATATCATAAATTCTGAACTCAGGCTTCATTTTTTCGGGATAATACCTTATCTTTGGGTGTTGATTGTTACAAAAGTACACATTTTACAGGACATAAGGTGTTTTTGTGGCTCTCAGCTTTGACGGGATTGCGCATAAGACGACATTTTTACATGTTTTAATAACCTTTGGTTGTTTTATTAACTAAAAATGTTGTAATTTGCACCCGTTTTGGACGCTATGGGAAAATAGTGCCTGAAGGGAAAGATGCTCGAGTGGTTGAAGAGGCACGCCTGGAAAGCGTGTATACGCCAAAAGCGTATCCGGGGTTCGAATCCCCGTCTTTCCGCAGAGATGCTGATGAGATTTTAAAAACAATTAATATAACCAATAACTAAAAATTATCTCAAATGAAAAAGGTATTTGCATTCGTTGCAATGATGGGACTCCTTACATTCGGAGTAAACCAGACAATCAATGCTCAAGAGACAGAGGCACCTGCTACAGAGGAGGTCGCTCAGGATGAGGCAGTAGATGAGGTAGAAAGCACTTCATCAGCTTCAGTAGATGAAGAGGACGCTCCTAAGGGTCTTCACAAAACAATCAAAGTCAAGTTCATTGAAGGTAGCGCAGGCTTTATGTCACTCGTTGCCATCGCTATGATTTTCGGTCTTGCACTTTGCATTGAGCGTATCATTTTCCTCAGCCTGTCTGAGATTAACAGCAAGAAGCTCCTTGAGGACATCCAGGCAGCTCTTGAGAACGGTGACGTGGAAGGCGCCAAGTCAATCTGCCGTGATACCCGCGGTCCTGTGGCTTCAATCTGCTATCAGGGTCTGATGCGTATCGACGAGGGTCTTGATGTAGTTGAGCGTTCAGTTGTTTCTTACGGTAGCGTTCAGGCTTCAAATCTTGAGAAGAACCTTTCATGGATTACCCTGTTCATAGCAATGTCACCTTCTCTGGGATTCTTGGGAACTGTGATCGGTATGGTGCAGGCATTTGATGATATCCAGAAGGCTGGTGATATTTCACCTAACGTTGTTGCCGGCGGTATGAAGGTGGCTCTTATCACAACTATCTTCGGTATTATCGTTGCTCTTATTCTTCAGGTATTCTACAACTACATTCTGAGTAAGGTCGAGGCTCTTAACACAGATATGGAGGACTCATCAGTTTCTCTGCTCGACATCATCATGAAGTACAACCTGAAGTTCAAAAAGTAATTCAAACCCATTATGAAAACTGATAACAAACAAATAAAGGCTTCTGCTTGGGCTCTTGGTATTCTCTTCATACTCTCTGCCGTAGTGCTTGTATTGTTCTTCGGCGTAGGTTATGGTGAGACATACTATAGCGGTGGCAAGAACCTGACAGCTCCTCATTACACAGGGCTTCTGCTTATATGGCTTTATGCTCTTGTAGGCATTTGCATCCTTTGCGTGCTGTTGTTCGGTTTGGCTGCAGCTATCAGGAACTTGAAGACTAAGGCCAAGGGGCAGCAAAAGACAGGTTTCGCCGGATGGGTGTTCCTGTTCACGTTCGCAGCAATTGCTGCATCATATTTCCTTGCCGATACTTCCAAACTGTTGCTTGGTGACGGTAAGACTTGGCATGAAGATGTGCTGGATCTTACACTGGCAGATGTATGTCTTTACTCAATTTACGCTTTGGTGGCTGTAGCGCTTCTTTGCGCTCTCCTGTCAATGCTGGGTGTTTTTAAGGCTAGAAAGTAATCTGTAAACCTGGAGAGAGAAGTTATGGGAAAAGGAAAAAGAAAAGTTCCCGGACTTAACCAGTCTTCGACAGCAGATATCTCATTTATCCTGTTGATATTCTTTCTGGTGACCACATCTATGGATATAGACTCGGGTCTGTCCCGTCGTCTTCCTGAATATGATCCGGATGCCATAGAGGAGGAGATGAAGATCAAGGAGCGTAACGTAATGACGGTCCAGGTCAACAAGAACAATGAGATCTTTGTCAAGAATGGTGTAATAAATCGTGTAATTGATATTTCTGAGCTGAAGGATCTTGCTAAGGAATTCATTGATAATCCCGATGATGATGTAAGACTTCCCATCAAGGAGGAGTATGACATCCAGGATTATGGTGTGGTAATCACCACGGTGAGACACGTGATATCACTTCAGTGCGACCGTACTACCAATTACGAGATTTATTTTAAGGTCCAGCATGAGTTGTCAAAGGCTTATACAGAGTTGAGAGATGCTTGGGCTTTGAAGACTTTCGGAAAGAAACTTTCGGAATGTGATGAGAAGACCCAGCAGCCTGTAGTAAGAGCTGTGTATGCTTCCAAGATTTCGGAGGCTGAACCTAAACAATATGGTACTGCACAATGAGTAAGTTTAGAAGTAATGGAAAGAGAGAAATGCCGGAGTTGAATACTTCGTCACTTCCGGACCTTATCTTTACCGTATTGTTCTTCTTCATGATGGTAACATCAATGCGTGAAGTTGAGGTAAAGGTTCAGGTCAAGACTCCTAACGGAACAACAGAGATTGAGAAACTTGAGAGGAAGTCACTGGTATCTCACATATACATTGGTCCTCCATCCAAGACCTATCGTGCTGTCTTGGGTCCTGCACCACGTATCCAGCTTAATGAGAATTTTGCTGAGGTTGAGGCTATCCGCGAGTTCGTATCGGCTGAGCGCGAGAGCATGGCTGAGAAGGACAAGCCTCTTATGAAGATGTCTCTTAAGATTGACAAGGATGTTCAGATGGGTATTGTAAATGACGTTAAGCTTGAGCTTCGTAAGGCACGTGCCCTGAACATAGTCTATTCCGCCGGAATTGATAAATCGCAAATGAAATGACGTCAGTCATTGTCCTATAAACAGGAAGGGCTCCTCAAAAAGGAGCCCTTCCTGTTTTGTTATGCCTGTTTTTGATACGTCAGGAATGAGTATGGATATGGATTGCGTTCATCTGGCTCATGGTCCTCACAGCTTATAAGATGCCAACTGTCATAGTTTCCGTAATCAGGAAAGAACGTGTCGGCTTTAAGCGGGGTGTCATGCACCAGGGTAATTTCAAGCTCATCGGCCAGCGGCAGGGCCTGACGGTATATCTGTGCTCCGCCTATAACATAAACCTTTTCCTGAGGGGTACAGTGTCGCAGGGCTTCCTCTATTGATGGATATACCTCTGCTCCCGGGAATGACGCACCTTCCTGTCTGGTGAGCACAATGTTGCGGCGGTTGGGGAGCGCTCCCTTGGGCAGTGACTGGAATGTCTTACGCCCCATAAGAACTGTGTGGCCCGTGGTGAGTGCCTTGAACCGTTTCATGTCGGCCGGGAGGTGATATACCAGGTCTCCATTGTATCCTATGGCTCCATTACGGGCTATGGCGACAATAATGGATATCATACGGATACGTCGGCTTTGATGTGCGGATGCGGATCGTATCCTTCAAGCTGGAAATCCTCATACTTGAAGTCGAATATGCTCTTTACATCGGGGTTTATTATCATACGTGGCAGAGGACGCGGTTCACGTGTCAGCTGCAGACGTGCCTGATCCAGGTGGTTCAGATAGAGGTGGGTATCGCCGGTGGTGTGGATGAAATCACCCGGTTTGAGTCCTGTAACCTGCGCCATCATCATGGTGAGCAGGGCGTAAGACGCAATGTTGAACGGCACCCCCAGGAATGTATCTGCACTGCGCTGATAGAGTTGCAGACTCAGTTTGCCGTCGGCCACATAGAACTGGAAGAATGCGTGGCAGGGCGGCAAATTCATGTTCTTGAGGTCTGCCACATTCCAGGCACTCACGATTATGCGGCGTGAATCGGGGTTTTTCTTTATAGTTTCCACAGCCTCGGATATCTGGTCAATGAAACCTCCTTCATAATCGGGCCATGAACGCCACTGGTAACCATAGATATGACCTAGGTCACCGTCAGGGTCGGCCCACTCATTCCATATTCGAACGCCACGCTCCTGCAGCCATTTTGCGTTAGTGTTGCCGTCAAGGAACCATAGCAGTTCATATATGATTGACTTAAGGTGCAGTTTCTTGGTGGTAAGCAGGGGGAATCCATCCTCAAGGTTGAACCGCATCTGATGTCCGAACACACTGATTGTGCCGGTCCCGGTACGGTCTCCCTTCTGTACTCCTTCACGGAGTATCCTTTCTAGCAGGTTCAGGTACTGTTTCATCTGTTATTCTTTTTCTTGTCTGCGAATATACTGATTTTTTGGCTTACCTTCGCAGTAGAATAGAGGTAAGGTTATGGCGTTCAGTCAGGAATTTATCAACATATTGGATGAAATTCTCCCTTTTGAGGAAAGGAGCCGTCTGCTGGATGCGCTGGAGTTCGAACCGCAGGTGAGCGTGAGGTTCAACCCGGTTGTATCCGGTGCAGAGGACTTGGCGTTGGAATCACTGGGCTGCAAGTCTGACGGTAGGGTTCCATGGGCTGAGAATGCGGTTTATCTTGACCACAGGCCCCAGTTTACATTGGATCCGTTGATTCACCAGGGTTGCTACTATGTCCAGGAGGCATCTTCCATGTTTCTGGAGCAGGCTGTACGCAGGTGTGTGGCGGGGCCTGTGCATGCGCTTGACCTGTGCGCCGCGCCTGGTGGCAAATCCACTTTGCTTGCATCATTGTTACCCGAAGGCAGTCTGCTTGTAAGCAATGAGATACAGCGCAGTCGTGCTCAGATCCTTGCCGAAAACATGACCAAGTGGGGCAGGCCGGGTGTTGTGGTAACATGCAATACGCCTAAGCAGATTGGTGAATCCAACCTTATGTTTGACCTTATTGCAGTAGATGCCCCATGCTCGGGCGAGGGTATGTTCCGTAAGGATGATGTGGCAGTTGCAGACTGGAGCCTGCAGAATGTGCAGATGTGCGCCATGCGTCAACGTCAGATAATAGAGGATGTCTGGCCAGCCCTAAAGCCGGGCGGTTACCTTATTTACAGTACATGTACCTTCAACAGGTATGAGGATGAAGATAACGTGCGCTGGATTATGGAGAAATACGGTGCCTCAGTAGTTCCCATTGAGGTCAATCCTGAATGGAATATAGCAGGCTCTCTTACTGAAGACAAGCTTCCCGTGAATCATTTCATGCAGCATCGGATCCGTGGTGAGGGCTTTTTCCTATGTCTGCTCCGCAAACCGGATGGCTCATACCGTGAAGTGAGTCTGCGCCCGTTCAAGACCGAAAGTGCGGTTCCGTCCATTTGCCGCGAATGGCTTGCTCCTTCTGATGGCTATGAGTTTTTCATTAAGGACAATTCCGTATATGCCATGCCTTCAGACCTTGCTCCTGCAATGCGTCAGGTGGCGCAGGAACTTTATGCCCTTGTTCCAGGCATAGAGGTTGCTACGATTAAAGGACGCGACTGGATTCCGGCTCACGCTTTGGCTATGTCAAACGCTCTTAACAGGGATGCGTTCTGTCAGGTTGAGGTCAGTCGCCAGCAGGCTCTGGACTATCTGCATTGCGATGCCATCCATTTGGATAATGCACCGCGTGGGATAGTTTTACTTACGTACATGAGCATTCCACTGGGGTTTGCCAAGAATCTGGGAAACCGTGCCAACAACATGTATCCTCAGGAGTGGAGGATAAGAATTTCCGTAAGCTGATTACTTGCCTCCGAACAGGCCGTATGTGGTACGTATCACGCGGAACTCGGTGCGGCGGTTAAGCTGGTTGCATATTTCCTGCTGTTCATCGGTCAAGCCTTTAATGAACTCCTCGGTCAGGATATCACCGTCTTTAACGAAATCATATTTTTCTGCAACCTTTTTGGTTATTGTCTTGGGGGTGGTCTCGCCGTATCCGCGTGCAGTCAGGCGCTTTTGGTCAATCCCGTGCTCAATAAGATAACCTACCACGCTCTCGGCGCGTTGCTGAGACAGACGCTTGTTATAGTTATCATCACCCTTGTAGTCACAGTGGGCACCTATCTCTATGGTTACGCCTGCATTGTCCTTGAGCAGCTGAACAAGTTCATTGAGTGACTCCGCCGATTCCGGACGCAATGTGGCTCGGTCAAAGTCAAAGAATATGTTGTCTATCAGCACAGGCTTGGAGATGGATGAGAGCGGGAATTGCAGTACATACTCGCGGTCCTGATCGGTGCTGTCGGCAGTCAACTCCTGCTTGTAGTTCATGAACCCTTTGGATGTTCCCAGCAACACATAGCTTACTCCCGGATTGATACGTTGGGTGAACGATCCGTCATCTCTTACGTTCAGTTTCATGTTGGTACCGTCATTACCTACCAAATATACCAGAGCATCGGGCAGTTCATAGCCGTCTTTCTCATATACCCAGCCTATTATGTTGTGGACAGTCTCCGGCAGCTCAAATGACCAGATATGGTCGCGTCCGCGTCCGTCATTACGGTTGCTGCTGAAGAATCCACGGGTATAGTCGCCCTCAAACGTCATTCCAAAGTCATCGGCAGCGGAGTTGACTGGTATGCCCATGTTTGTGACTGTCCATGTGCTGTCACTGGTGTTTATTGCGCGGAATATGTCCAGTCCACCCATTCCCGGATGGCCGTCGGATGAGAAATAGAGCTCACCGTTGCGGCGGAAAGTGGGAAACATCTCGTTGCCGGGAGTGTTTATGTCAGGTCCCAGATTCTCAGCTCCTATCAGGCGTCCTCCTATCGGTACGCGCCACAGGTCCATACCGCCGTAGCCGCCGTCCATATCGGATACAAAGTAGAGCCACTCTCCGTCGGGCGATGCGGCCGGGTGAGCGTAGTTATAGACTGAGTCCGATGCCGAGCTGTATGGCTTGCCTTCCGCCCATGCGGCATCACTACGGGCAGATTCATATATGGTGGCCGGGCGCGGCAGTTGGGGGTCAGATGAGCAGTAGGTGTAGTACATGGTCTTGAAGTCAGGACTGAATGAACAGGTTCCGTCCTCGAATGCGGTGTTGGGGCCTCCCTCTATCAGTTCCGGCTTCTGCCACTTGCCTTTCTCGTCCTTGCGTATAACGAAAAAGTCACAGCTTTTCATGCCGGTTATGCCGTTGATGTCATCGCCGGTACTCTCCTTGCGGGTGGAGGTGAATATTATCTGGTCATATTCATCGTTGGCATACACAGGTGACCAGTCGGCGTAGCGGCCGTTCATCAGGTTGTCTTTCTTTACGCTGTATCGTGTGGGGTTGTCTTTCAGCTCCTGTATCAGGCTGCATGATTCCAGTCCGTTCAGGGCCAAAAAGTCATCTGGGTCATATTCCAGTGCTATCTTGTAGTTGGTCTCCGCATCCTTGATCTTGCCGCTTATCCGTTGCATGTCGGCCAGATGGCGATATACTATGCTGTCGGGGTATTTGTATCGGACTGCGTTCTGGTAGGCGGCAAGTGCTCTCGGCACATAGCTGATGCGGCGGTAGCTCTCGCCCAACTTGAACGCGGTGCTGGCCCTTAGTTCTTTCTCCTTGGAGGGTATGCCTGCGTATGCTTTCTTGTATTTGGCTGCGGCTTCGGTGTATTCGCCCAGTATATAGCTCTGGTCGCCTTTGCGCAAACTGACTTCAGCCCCGCAGCTGCACAGCAACCACAGGGCCGCTACCATTCCGTATGCAGCCGTTCTCTTCATACAATATAATAACGTGAAAAGGTTTGCTATATTGTTGGGGGAACTTGAAGGGGTATAGTCTCGGAAACTTTGCACCGCCGGATATTCGGTTTGGGGAGGCAACGTTCCGCAGCTACTCCGAACCTCTCCAACGCCTAAACATCGATCGCCTCCCTTTTACCCACCTTCGGTGTGTAACGGTCGTTGGACGCAACGATGTTCTTAACGGCGTTTCCAAGGTTCTCCGCTTAACGCTGCTGCACTGATGCTCCCCAAACTGAATATCCGGCTCCTGCAACTGGAAAGGTCCAGCCGTTTCCGAGACTATACCCCTTCAAGTTTTGCTCACTTGGACAGATTTGATACAATTGGGGACAGGCCCCAATTGTACTATTTTATCTTGTAGAATACTAGGACGGGGTTGTTGAAGGCTTGGGATTTCATGGCTTTTTCAAGTTGGGATGTAAATTCACTGCGTTTGCCGGAGTCATCGAAGATGGATTCTGGCATGCCTTCAAAGATATGTACGTAGGTGCCGTCATCTGTCAAGCCGGTGGGGGTAATGCCATTAATTGTACCTGTGGCCTTGAATCCTGAATATTTGACCATCTCGTCTCCTGTGAGACGGAAATAACGGTAACCACCTATCAGCCCTACTTTGTACCAGAATGAAATGGATTCATCGGTAGGCACGGCAAATCTTGTTTCAGATATTATGGTCTCCTGACGGTCACTTAATTGCTGTCCAACCTCAAGAAAGGCATTGATATCATTCATGTCAATAGAGTCTAAAGATTCAGGCCAACCGTCTTTGCCAAAGTTATACTTCAGTATGATTTTTTCTTCATCATCTATTTTGGCCTGAACCTCAGATATGGTATTGAGACTACCTATTTCAGAAAGAATCCTGTGATTAGGAGAGTAGTATCCCATATCATCGTTCATAACGAAGAATCCTCCAACCTTCTTGTGCATGGCGCGTACCTGACCATTTCTGGAGTTTACAAAATAATCACCGTTGACACCTTCATATTCCATTCTGCATATCAGTGTGGAATCATCATGCTCTGCACAACCGAATACATTAGGTATTTCAAATGATCCTATATATTCCAACTCCGGGAAAGAGTACTTGATGATAGAACTGTAACCGTTTTGTATATACAGGATATTGGTGCTTGGGGAGTAAACGAAATTTTCTATACGATTGTACTCTCCTGGTCCGCGTCCAATCTTGTCAAGTTTGGCAATCTGCTTTCCGTCTTCAAATATATAGATGCATCCTCCTCCATTTGAGCGGACAAAGGCGGTGGAACCGTAACATTGTACCCTGTTGCAGCCGTCAAGGGGCTCGTCGCTGATTAGGGGCACGATGCGGATATCGGTAGCGACATCTTCAAATTCCACCTCCTGGCTTTCGCTGGAATTGTTTATTGACAGGATTCCGTCATGAACGTTATTTCCTTTTTTGCACTCGGCAAACAACATGACAGTGGCTGTCATGCAAACAATAAAAAAAGACTTTTTCATATAAAATCAGTAATTAGTAAGCAGTTTAATGTTTATTGGTGTATTATTTCACTAAGACACTGCAAATATATTGCTCGTTTCAATAAGTGCAATGCAATTAACATTTTTTAATATGTAGAGGGCACTTAAAGTCTTGATGAGTTGTCTGCAAGGACGTCGTGAACTAGGGTGGAAACCATCTGTTTTAAGTCATCCATAAACTGGGCGGGCTGATATTTGCCGCGCTCTATCTCGCGCAGGCGTTTTTCCCAGATACCCGTGAGTTCTGCACTCTTTAGCAGTTCCTCGTGGATAAGGTCTATCAGGCTGGTTCCGGTGGGGGTGGGATAGAGGTTTTTCTTTTCTTTACGCATGTATCCGCGTTTGTATAAGGTCTCGATGATGGCAGCTCGGGTTGACGGACGGCCTATGCCGTTCTCTTTCATTGCGTCGCGCAGTTCTTCATCGTTTACCAGTTTACCGGCAGTCTCCATGGCACGCAACAGGGTGGCCTCGGTGTAGGGTTTGGGAGGTGTGGTCCATTTCTCCTGAAGTTCGGGGGCGTGCGGACCGCTCTCATCTATGGTGAACTGCGGTAGAATGCGTTCTTCATCATCGGCTTTTTCATCCGATTTCTCCTTCTCAAAAAGTACGCGCCAGCCCGGTTTGAGTATCTCGCGGCCGGTGGTCTTGAACTCGGCGCGGCCTGCCTTGCCTAAGACGGTAGTCTGGGCGTAGAGGCAGTCGGGGTACAAGACTGCAATGAAACGGCGGGCTATCAGGTCAAACACGGCACGTTCCTGCTGGGTCAGGTTGTTTGGATATACTCCGGTGGGTATGATAGCGTGGTGATCTGTTACCTTGCTGTTGTCAAAGACGCGCTTGGTCTTAGGCAGACGTGCGCCCTCAAGCGGAGCGGTAAACTGGGCGTAATCCTTGAGTCCTTTGAGTATTCCCGGGCATTTGGGATATATGTCATCACTCAGGAATGTGGTATCCACACGCGGATATGTGGTTATCTTCTTCTCGTAAAGTGACTGGATGGTCTTGAGTGTATCATCGGCTGAATAGCCGTATTTGCGGTTGCACTCAACTTGCAATGAGGTGAGGTCAAACAGGCGCGGGGCGTAGTCCTTACCCTCCTTGCGGGCTACATCGGTTATGACAAAGTTCAGTGGGCGAATCTCTTCAAGCAGAGCCTGGCCGTCTTCAATCTTGGTAAACTTGCCTTTTGTATAAGAAAAGGTGGTATCCCGATAAACGGTCTTGAGTTCCCAGTACTGCTCCGGCTTGAAGTTGTCAATCTCCTTCTGGCGGTTTACCACCAATGCCAATGTGGGAGTCTGTACACGTCCTATTGAGAGTACCTGACGGTTATTGCCGGTGCGGTACTTGATAGTGTAAAGCCGTGTGGCATTCATGCCCAGCAGCCAGTCACCAATTGCTCGGCACAATCCTGCCTCATAGAGTGACTTGAAAGCATCCTGATCCTGCAGGCGGCTGAATCCTTCACGTATGGACTCCTCGGTCAGTGATGATATCCACAAACGCTTTACAGGGCATTTGGCGCCAGCTTTCTGCATAACCCATCGCTGTATGAGTTCACCCTCCTGCCCGGCATCACCGCAGTTGATAATGCCGTCGGCATTCTGCATCAGGGACTCTATTATCTTGAACTGCTTTTCAATACCCTTATCCTCAATTAGCTTGATTCCAAACCGGGGCGGTATCATGGGCAGGCTGCCCAGGCTCCAGTTCTTCCAATTGGGAGTGTAGTCATGGGGTTCCTTCAAGGTACAAAGGTGACCGAAGGTCCAGGTTACCTGATAACCGTTACCCTCAATGTACCCGTCGTGTTTTGTCTTGGCGCCCAGCACATCGGCTATATCCTTGGCTACGCTGGGCTTCTCAGCTATACATACTATCATAGGTCAGATTGTATATCAAATAACCCTCACACTTACTTTCCGACCAAGCCCCTGAAATAATTTTACCAGTGTGGAAAGTTGAATGTCAGCGTGTCCTCTCTCTACTCTTGAGATAAAACTCTTCTTAGTTCCTATCTTGTCAGCAAGTTGCTCTTGGGTTAGTCCCGCCCTGAGACGTTCATCTTTAAGCTGCTCACCTATAATGAAAGCATCACACTCCATATCGAACTGTTCACGCTCCGGGGTGCCGATTGCTCCAAAATCCTCCGTAATGAAGTCTTCAATCGGAGTCAGATTCTTTTCTTTAAGATCTTTTCTATCCATTGTTCTTGTTTTTTTTCTGTTCAAAATACTTCTTCATCAGAGCCTCAGCCTTGTCAAGTTGTTCAATAGGGGTTTTCTGAGCCTTCTTTTGAAATCCATTGAACAAAATCACAAGATTACCTTCATCAAAGCAGCAAAACACTCGGTATATGTTTCCTTCATATTCCAGGCGTATTTCATATAATCCTTTACGCCCTTTTATCGCTTTCAAGAACTTGACCGGAATAACCTCCACCTTCATTATCAGTGTCAGTATCTGGTACAGTTTCTTGAGAGTATCCCTATCAAGTGTTTTCCTGAACTCTTTGAAGTGGTCTTCAAATGCCACTACCTTCCTGATGAATTGTGTTTTCATAAATATGTGTCGCAAAGATAACTAATTAGTGAACAATTTCAAATTAATGGAATAAAAAAAACTTCTGACACCGATGGTCGAGAAGGAATGCAACTCTATTGGTACCAGATACAACAAAGATACTCAAAATATGAAACAAGTGGCTCCTTTACGAAAAGAATCAGGAGTGTTGTTGATATTTAAAGTGCTCTTATTTTGAATTTAATCCAATTGAAGAATCTCCTTATGGGTCTATGCTTATATATGACAGAAGGGGGGCCATAAGCACAGGCAAATTCTTCGACATCGATTAATGAAATAAGATCGGCTATAGAATCATTGATTTTTTCAACCTTGACGACAGTATTTGTTTCTTTTATTGTCAATCTTGATATTGACAAGGTATCCGGATGATTTATAGTGTCAGCCACTGCATCCACATTCTTATTAGGTATTGTATCACTTGTATTAGCTTGGATGGGAATGGAGGGTAAAACTGATGCCTTTGCTGTATTAGTGATTATTGACAGCAATAGCAGCGACACACTGCATATTATAAAGCTCCATCCCTTGTAAATGCAGATTCTTATGGTCCTGATTTTCATATTGCCAACTGTATTTGTTGGACAAAAGTAATGTTAGGACACTAACAATTAAAGCAAATAGGCGTTGCAAAATCGTTGCATTTGAGAGTAAGGCTGGCCAAGCGAGCAAAACTTGAAGGGGTATGGTCTCGGAAACCGTCGCCACCCTCGGCGCGTTAGAGGGAGGGGCCCGCTCCGAAGGAGTGGGAGGGATAGCGCGAAGCGCGTAGTTTCAGAGACCATACCCCTTCAAGTTTTCCATGATAGACGCTGCCAAAGTGTAACACAAGAGCCCGCGTGAGAGGGTATTGTCGCGGGGGTGCGTGTGGGACACGGGCTCTGGGAGAGGGGATGTAACACAGCGAACCCCGCTACAAGGGTTGTGAGCGGGGTTCGCTGTGGGACACTTTGGCGAAAACAGTACCAAACGGAACCGTCCCCAATGGTACTACTCAGCGAGGCACAGGGAAACGATACTATTGTGTCAACGCATTTGTATTATAGCTGTTGGATTAGGGAGACCATTTTATCTACGGAAATGTCTTTTTCATTGATTTTGATTTCATATGTGCCGTATTGGTTTTTGTCGATTATCGGTTCGGTTACATCGTCTACTATAAAATAGACGGCATTGGATATATCTCCAAAATCTGATTGGACATACATCCAATAAGCTACCTGTTGGAGAGTTTTCTCATATTTCTGGAGATAGTCTTGTTTGTAACTGCGTCTGTATTTTAATCTTTTGAAATTGAAAGTGAGTTTTAAATCAGTTCTCAAGAAGTCAGATAATTCTGTTACTGCCAACAGACTTAATATTACATTGAAGGGATTGGAACCAAATGATGATTTTGATATTACTATATCTGCAAAATCCTCAGGATAGTAGGTCTTGAATTTTTTACAGATGGAATCTGCAATTGCTTTCTGTTGTTCCAAAAGTGCATTGTCGTCTGCTTCTACTGCATGCATAACATTCCAAAAGACATCTACGGTTTGTCGGCATAACCCTCTGGGTTGCCAACTGTGCACTCCATCGGATTTATAGAACAAAAAGAAGGTGATTCCGTCAAATCCATAATGCTGATTGGTGTAGTAATTGGCAGTCATAACGGAATGCTTTGCCAAAAACACTAATGATGAATATAATTTCGAGTCACATTCTTTCAAGTGTTCCTTTTCCCCTGTTACTACTTTGATTGTTCCATTATTGAAAGATAGAGCCGGACTTCCGGAATGGAAAGGTGCAAACATGAAATTCACCTCCGCTTCGGTGTCAAATAACCGGTCAATTTCTTCACCCCATATTTTATAATCCATCATGGACATCGGTCTGAATGCTTTCTGGGCATTTACATTGAGGCAACAAATGGCCGATGCAATAACGCTGATTAATATGAATCTTTTCATTTCCGTTTTTGTTTGAATTACAGGGACAAACATATTTCTATTTGTTTTTCAGAACAACAACTTGGTGTTGCAAAACTGTTGCAATTGAGCGCTAAGTTGCCAAAGTGTCCCACAAGAGGCCGCGTTAGAGGGTATTGTGGCGGGGGTGAGTGTGGGACACGGGCTCTGGATGAGGGCGTGTAACACACTCATCGGCCCGAGAGATGGCTCTGGCGCGGGTGGGCGTGGGACACTTTGGCGGGGCGTACAATTAGGGTCAGGCCCCAATGGCACAGGGAAACGATACTATTGTGTCAAATAGCGATTTTGGGGCCTGCCCCTTTGTATGTAGTTTATTTTTCATAAGTCCAGATGGTTTTTTGCCAAGGTCTTCTGAAGATTATATAGTCACTGGGACTATAAGCGAAAGATTTGAGTGGAACCTTTGCTCTGAAATCATATTTCCATGTGTTAACACTCTGTTTACGGAACTTGCCGTCCTTCATCATATATGCTACAATCTTGGTCCTCAATCCGTTCTTATACTTTTCTTTGTATTTCCGGATTGGCTCATTATGATAATTGCCGTCACGGTATTCCTTTTTGCTTTCTATTCTTATAACTTTGTTTTTGCCAATATATTTATATGTATCTGTAATGAATGTAGGATGGTTGTCATCGGTCTCATCAGGATCGTATGCTTCCCTGTTCAGAATTCTGCCTTTTTTGTCATATCTGCAGACGGACTTGCTTGATATAATAAGAGAATCCGTTTCAATTACATCATAGGATGTCATGACAGATTTAAGGCCATCGCCAGAATATTCTATCTTAAGACCTGATTTTTGAGTTGTACTATCATCTCCCATAACAATGTTCGTAAAACCGGTTGAACGGCCTTGGGAGTCATATGTATACCAAATATGGGAATTGTCGGAATGCCATTCTAATTCCAGCCCTTTGTCATCTATTTTACGAGATGAAATCTCTTTCCATTTATCACCTACGAGGCGATATGACCTGACAGAACCGTCACTGCTTTTTATGCGCCTACTGCTGCTGTTGATTGTTTCAATGGTATCGGTTGTCAGGCCGTTTCGCCTGATTTCATACTCTGTCCAGGAGGAGTCCGGTGCGTTGTTGTAATAAATGACACGGGTAACAAGAGCAAGTTCACCATCAGAATAATGATACTCCTCACGCTCAAAAACCTCATTATCATGATATTCAATCCTGCTCAACAGATTGCCGCGTGTACTGCTGCAGGCCGCGACCAGCAGAGCGAATGATAATACAGCAAATAAATTCTTCATAATCCAGTCTTATTTGCTGCAAAACTAAGTGCATATAAGGGGAGATGCAAGGATTAGGCGCTGCAAAACTGTTGCATTTGAGCGCAAAGTTGCCAAAGTGTAACACAAGAGGCCGCGTTAGAGGGTATTGTGGCGGGGGTGAGTGTGGGACACGGGCTCTGGGAGAGGGGATGTAACACAGCGAACCCCGCTACACGGGTTGTGAGCGGGGTTCTTGTGGGACACTTTGGCGAAAACAGTACCAAACGGAAGGTTTAGCTCGACGAAGTCAACCGTCCCAAATGGTGCTGGGAACTGATCCTTCTGTGCCCGTTTGAACGCTGTTACGGGCAGACGGGACGGATTGTTAACCCATATACACGCCCGTGTGTATAAATAACAATATCGTTACTAGCGAAATCGAGACACCACGCCAAAGATTTGTAGAGTGTACTGCTCCAATATAGACCCATATGAGAAGAGCCCCATCTTGTTTTAGAGAAACTGTCAGCACCCGGCAGGAAAATATAGTTTCCTTTGAAACCTTTTTTTCGGCTTTCCACTTTGTATCCCTGGATACCGCATATACTGGTCCAGGTCCAAGTACAGTTCTTTTTATCTAAGAGTTCCTGAAATTCCTCACGCGTAGGCATACGCCATTCTCCTCCCCAATTAACATGGGCAGCATCATCTTCAGGAACAAGGACAGTATTACCATCATCTCTATATTTTCTATAAGAAGGAGGTTTTAAACTGATGTCATAATCAAAGTAAGAGTTTCCACCCCAATAACCTTCTTCATGGCCCTCTTTCCAAACCAACGGAGACAGGCTGGAATAATAAGGTTCAGTCTCGCCCCAAGCAAAATAATCGCCGTAGTCTTCAGGGCTTTCGGCCCCCACATTGCAGGTAGCCCACTTAACGCTCAGGCCCAGGTCAACGTATTCGTGTTGCATTTCAGATTCCTCGCTTATATGTATTGTATTAGGGAATCCGGGATCCGTGGTGGTGATAGAGATATCTAAAATTCCTTTTCTTATTCTTAAATCTTGAAATTCACGGGAATCTAAAACATTGAAATCATCCCAACTTACAGTCGGCAAGTTCTTATCATCCTCCATCCTGATTTCAAAGAAGGCCTTATCTATTGGCAAAATAATCCGTTCTTTCCGATAAAAACTGAAATGAATTCTGTCAGCCGGATTGACAAGACGGAATGAGAACTCACCCTTCAAATCAGAATAAGCATATGCTACAACGCGGTCTGCCGAATCCTGCTCCGTGATATATACTGCCATTAAAGGGCTAACGCTATCGGTAACAATCCCGGAGATAAGATCACCTGCCTTGGGCTTTTGTTGTGCAAATACGGATACAACAACTGTTTGTATAAGCAACACCACAGAAAGTAAGACCAAATGTTTTTTCATAATTATTGTCGTTACCAGATTTTATTTCTATTATCCCTATCACTCTGGTAAATCAAATCCAATCATTTTTGCATTGAGTATTTCATCAATTGTATACAATCCAAGGCTTTCAAATTCAGACATATCAATATCTTTAGAACCTCTTGTACCAGATGATGATTCTCTTAACTCAACTTGGGGCAGAACCCTGTTTTGCTTGGTCAGAGGATCCAGCGGCTTGACCGGGCGGATAACATAGTTGTATGAATACCAACCCGGCTGTCCGTTCTTGTGCATTGCAGCAGAATAGCCTCCACAATCAAGATATCCAGGTACGTTGGGATTATTTATGAAGTTTGTCATATAATACCCCGTATAATTATAGGTTGAATCAACCACTTTAAATGTATATTTTATGTCGTTGATGCGGTCTATTTCATGTATAGGAATTCTCTCTTTTATAACCGGAAAAAAGATGGAACAGTCTGTGAAACCCTCAATATTACTTGTTATCTTAAAGCCGCATGAGTCGGCATTATCAACACGGGTCCAAGTACAGTAACTGAGCAGTTCTATCATTTCTTCAACGGAAGGAGTACGCCAATCTCCACCCTGTTGTAACTTGGTAATATCACCATCAGCTTTAATGAGAGCCTTGCCATTAAAAACATTCCATTCGGCATTATTAGAATCCCATTTGTAGGAGTTACCCTTTTCCAAAGGTGTAGCTGCACCTTCATTACAAGTGGCCCATTTGACGCTCAAGCCCAGATCAACATATCCATCCTGAGCAAACACGGAAACTGTGGCAGCTTGTATAAGCATGGCCGACAAGAGGACTGACATTTGTTTCATACTCGTTTTTTTAGTTTGTGGTACAAATGTAAGTGCAGATAGTGTATCAAATCAACAAATATGCGTTGCAAAAC